>Ga0228711_1001987_pt1 | contig 30977 bp, 17 predicted proteins | sample MedpolnodulmetaG_2_FD_177996 | JGI IMG/M metagenome (GOLD analysis project Ga0228711, IMG submission 177996) | Root nodule microbial communities from Medicago polymorpha collected in Santa Monica, California, United States - brown nodules | ecosystem: Host-associated > Plants > Roots > Nodule... | reverse complement strand
GTCTGGTTTATTTTCCTTTATCATTTAAAAAATATAACAAACTAGATGAGTATATTTATATTTTCATTCTCCCATTTATACTCTTAAATAACTTGCTCTATAATAAAGATTGTTGTTGGTGTCATTAAAAAAATTAGGTTTTTTATTTATTTTTTATATTGTTAGTGTTATTGATATATATAATCAAAGTTAGTTTGCTTTGTTATAACATGAAATCAACAAACATTTATATTTTTAGTTTTAATAAAAATAAAAATTTCATTAAAAAACATTGTTCATAATTTTCAAACGTTAGTGCAATAAAAAATGCAGAAAGACGGGCAATCATCTTTTTGCTAGTTAAAGGACATCGAAAATAGAAAGAGGACTTATAAATTGAGATGGATGAAGTTTATTAATACTTTACATTTGGACAAGTCTATACATTCATAAAGTCATGTCCTAACATAAATTTGACTCCAAAACACACACAAATACACACGCACCCGCGCACACACACACACACCATAGTATGACTTTAATTTGTCTAACAACTTAAGCAAAATGATTTTGAATCATGCACATTTTTTTTACTACTAAATAAATAAGTCGTGTCATATCTTTTATGTTTTAATTGTGAAATTTATTGATTTTATAGTAAAAAATATTTGTATATGATACAAAGCATGTCTCATGTGTACCATAAAGTTGGTCACAAAAACATTTCTTAACTATATATGTGTGTGTGTTGTGGAGCTATATCAAATTAACTTAGCAACCCTGATACATACATACACACACACACGCGCGCGCGCGCGCGCATATGCGTGTGTGTGTTGTGGAACTAAAGGAACAAAATCAAAAGGTGATAATTTATTATTTTCTATACTCGATAATATTGTGGTCAAAGACGCTAAAGTGAGCAAACACAAAGAAGTTGATTATTGTTTTTCTAATCAAGTTGCACATTGTTCATGCAAAAAATGTTTGACTCTAAATGCATGTCACATTGACATTTTCTTTTTGTATTAAAAGGGAGAGGTTTTCAATGCACTTTCAAATCATTACATTGTTAATATACGTTCAAAATTGAGAATGAGCTGAATGATTTTTATTGTGATGGAAATGTATTGAAGGCAAGTCCTAAATTTGAAAGGGGGAGGAGGGCATTAGTTTCGAAAGCTTGATCACGATTGTTTAAATGCATGCATATAGCTTATACACATAAAGAAAATTTGTTGATCATTTAGAATGAAGGCGCCACTACAACACAAGAATCTACTTGTTATCAAAAGACTTGCTAAATAATTTTTGATTGTAGCATTGAATGTGTTGGAATAGTAACTTAAAATTAATATCCAGTTAGGACTATCAGATATAATGTTTTCTTAATGTGTACGCGTTTTAGGTTTTGAGTATGTTTTGACTTTTATTATTGTCGTAGTTATAAACATATGATTATACAAGTATATTGACACAATTTTAGTCTCGTATCCAATCTTTAACATGTTAAATTATTACTCAACAAGTAAATCATATGTGTCGCGTCATTTTTCGGAGATCAAGGCTATTTGATTAGCGTTTGACTCACTATTTTTCACGACTGAACATTTAATTTTAAGAGAAAAGGGGAAAAAAGTTCGAAACACCCCTTTTGAAAAGATTTAGGGTTCGGGGGTTAGTTACATAAAGGGAAGGTGTTAGCACCCTTTATGCCCGTAGTACTCTACGGGAACCTCTTGGTTTTATTCAACATTTTGTGCTATAACTTGCTTGCTTTTAAAAAAATGGTATTTAAAGTGGTAAAGGAAAAAGAGACCTACTTATCTACATTTTTTATTGATTTGGAAGGACTAGGTCCTTTGCCTACGTACCCGTGAGGGATCAAAACCTCGTAGTTCGGGGTAAAAATTGACGTTTGATTTGTTTTGTGTTTTTTATTAGTTTTGAAAGAGGTTTTAAAATGGAAAGCCAAGTGGCAAATAAGTTGGTTTGTGTTTTTTAATATTGAAGAAAAATACTTGAAATGGAATTAAATCAATTAATGTTTGATTAAGAAAATAAACTAAAAAGTAACGGATCACTTGATCCTGGATCAAGGTTTATAAAGAAAATGTTTTTTTTGTGACTTTTGTGGTTATTTGCATGTTTTTTTGTTTTTGAATAATAAGACTAAATGAAACTAACGGAGCAAGGAAAGTAAAGCAACCTTATGGTGGTGTTGGACCACCACGAGGACCTTTAACCTAAACCACCAAGCATAAAAAGTAAACATACACGCGCGCACACACATGCACCTAAAACTATTACATAAAAACCTATTATACATTCTACGGTCTGCGATAAAAATAAATTACATTAAAGGCCTATCTTTACATTCTAAATTATGTGCCAAAAACGTAAATAAATAAATAAATTACATTAAAACCTAAATACATTTTCTAAATGACTAAAGTAAAGGAAATAAATATACAATGAATAATAAAAGCAGAATGATGAACGTAAACTAACAAAGAAATAAAAAGAATGCAAAAAGGAAGAAATTAAAGTGCAAAAAGGGATTGAAATGCATGAAAGAAAATAAAAAAAGAAATGCAAAAGGAGCCGTCAGTTCTCTTTGTAATGAAATCTCTTTATCTTTGGGGAGTAGCTACAACCTTGCAATTGGAATGGAATAGAACAGCCACGGCAAACACCTATCAATCGATGGATTCTCTTAATAAAAGAAGCAGCTGCTGCCGGAGACAAATCAACGCAAATTGATATTAAGAATAATATAGCCACGCAGCAATTTATATATATGTATATAGGTGCAGCCATGTCACAGTAACAATAGGAATCCACATATTGGAATCAAAGTAAATTACGTAACAGTTACTTGAAAATAAAGGGAATGGCAACAATGGTCATGAGATTAAATAATATAGTAGCAGCACTAGGAATAAAGGGAAATAGGATAAAATTATTAATTAGTAGCACGACAATTGAAATAATGAACAAAAAATTAAAGGCACCGCAACCTGAATGAATTGATAAAGCACAATGAAACAATTAGCAAATTGAATGAATATGGCACAGCAGTGATAATAACAAGAATTGGAATCAACCGAATGATCAAGAAAACTAAGAAATTTGAAATTTAATTGAAAAGAAAATATGCTTCAGAACCCAATTGTCAATTACGGCAGCTAAAGGTTCAGATGAAATAAGAAAATAAAACTGAAAGTGAAAAACTAGGGTTTTGAAAGTATAATATTGTGCCTGTGAAAATTGTGTGTGGTTGGGTAAAATTGTGTGTCTTTCTTGGCTGTGCAGACTTGGTTTTGTAGTGTGAGGGTTAGGTTTTTAAAAGGAAGTAACTGAATCCTAGGCTTGGGGAGGGGAAAAAAGAATGTGTTGCTAAATTTTGGGACTAAGATGGAGGAAGAACACATCTACAGCTTGCAAGTTTTGGATTGGAACAATTTTGGACTTATCACATAATATGTATATTTTTTTTATTTGGACGGTTGGGTATTTATTTTAAAACAAACAAACAAAAAAAGGGTTATAAATAAAATAAGAGAATAAAAAAGAAATAATGACTATCAGAATAAAAATTAAAATTAGTCAATTAACAAAAGATGGAAATAATAAAAAAATAAAAATGGAGAGAAGAGGACCCGACTCGGACTTAAAAAAATGAGGTATTTTAAAATACCTCTCTGTCGAATTTTTTTATTGAAAATCAAAGATTGATCGGGGTCAGACGGCGTATGAATTTAGGGTCAAATGACACGTGTCAGTGACATCTTAGATCAAAAATTGGGGTATGATAATATGGTACAACAATAAAAGATTGCTAAAATTTTGTTACTAAACAAGAAGAACATAATCTTATCAGGATCAACCATATATATAACAACATAACCAATGATATTTTGATCAAAATCAATCATGCACCAATAGAAATAATAATAATCTCATCACCTTAGACTCAAACTTGAAGAAATTCTTGCTGACTGGTTGGCTAAATTTGGTGCAATTAATAACTTCTCATCCTCCTCAATTGAATATCATCATGCTTGCGGATACCTCTGGGGTATTTAGGTAGCAAATTGACTAGTTTGGTCTTCTTGTCTTTTAATTTCCTCTTCATCAAGAAAACTTGAAGAAATTCTTGGAAGTCTGGAAAACAACGGTTAAGGGTGAGACCTTTTTATATTTTTTTGCAAGACAATGAATTTGAATCATGAAAAACTCTTACACCACAAGTAACAAAATAGAGGTTGGATTCTCTTCTTCTCCCGTTCTCTCCTTCTCCCTTCTTCTCCATATTGTATTTTTTTCTCTTTAAATTTTAGAGAGAAAGATCAAGAGAGAGAAAATAAAATTAAAGTTTCCTTTAAAGACTAATATTAGAGTGAGTGATCTATTTTTATTAATTTTTAGGAAAAATATTAGGGAGTGATAGATAATCTAGAGATAGAGTTAAATTGGTGGTTTATTCGTAATTATATTAGAAAAAAATCAGGGGTTAAATTGGAGTATTATTTTTTTTGGGTAGGTGGGTGTTCAAACCCCAGTCCCCCTGCATATAATAATACATTGTCTAACTCGCGACAAATTGGAGTATTATTTATTTATTTATTTAGTCTAGCTTTTGCGTATCGCTTTCGTGGATTCGATTTACCGCCCCGCTCGAGAAGTAGAAGAAGGATCTCTCTCTCTCTGGTTTTCCCTCGCAGCACTCACTGCTCACCGTCATGTCTCAGGTAATTCCCTTCGATTCATCGCCTTCTTAACTTTCGCTTCTGAACCCTAATTCAATCGATCTCGCTTCTCCCACATCAATTAGGGTTTTGTCAATTATCGCTCGTGATTTTCATAATCACCTAATTCGATCCAATTAAGCTTTTTCTGAATATTTTTTTTACTCAATTCATTATAATTAAACCAATTTGATTAATGTCTAAGTTTTTTGTTGTTCATATATGCTCCCTTTTGCTTAATTAACCCCCCAATGAAAAAAATTGGAATCTTATCTATCTGTGTTTCCTTTGCAGGTTGATAACAGGAATTCTTCCGCTGCCAAGCGTGCCAGGACTGATGGTGCGTTACAATTTGTTTTAACCTTTAAGGAATCGCATATGTTTTGACAGATTTCATATACTTTAGGCACTACTACTTATTGAATTTAATATAGTTCAAGGATTAAATTGAAGAGAGTGATAGTTTAGGGATTAAATTGATAGTTGTCTATGGATAGTTCAACATATTTTGTGTTACTTGGAATTACTGTGCGCAGTTCTGTGTAATTTTATATACTGTATTCAATTTATGCACATTTGTCTATTTTCACCCTCACCACTATACTACTTTCCGCAATACAAATTCTTGCTATGTAGTATTGCACTACATCTTGATGATATTTAAGTCCCTTTTCTCTAGCAGGGGGATCTGATATGGTTCTCCGGTGCATATTTAAATTTGTTTTTGTGTGTAGGTAGCCGCAGGGAAGATGACTGGACATGTCCGAGCTGTGGCAATGTCAATTTCTCGTTCAGGACAACCTGCAATATGCGTAACTGCACCCAACCAAGGCCTGCCGATCATAATTCTGTAAGATGTTTGCCAAGATGTTTATATTCAATGTGTATGTACTTTTAAAATACGTTTTTTGTGATATATAAAGGTACTTTTATTTAATAAGAAAATTCAATCTTATTTTCCTTTGCATCGTCCATCCTTTGTTTCCTCTATTTTTAATTATGTTTTTTTTATTGTTTTATATTCTTATTTTCTGTTCATCGTTGTGTCTCTTGGGTTGTTGTTTCCAATTTATTGACACATTAAATTAGGGTTCAGAAGTACACAACAATGAACAGAATTAGGAATATAAAACAACAGAGGTCATGGAAATTGATTGTTTATGCATGCACGGCAAAAGATGAAAATATATGCTATACATGATGTACATAAACTGATGAGCTTATGCTATTGTTATGCACTCTGCAAAAGTTTTGACATATGCTATTTGGTTGGACATGGGCTTGCTTTTATCATCTCCTCTCCTTTAATTTTTTTTTCAATCACTTAGTATGCATTGTTCTCTTTCTAGAAATCTGCTGTGAAGCCTCTTCAAGCTCCACAGGCCTATTCATCTGCAGCTCCTTATCTAGGCTCCAACGCCCCCCCTTCAATTTATATTGGTGCCCCACCTTATGGGTCTTTATTCAATGGATCACCAGTTCCTCCCTATGAGGTTCCATTTACTGGAGGATCAGCCTATCAGTACAGCTATGGAAGCCGTGTTCCTGCTGGCAGTCCGTATAGACCATTACATCTAGCAGGACCAGCACCATACACCAGTGGAGCCGTAGTGGGACACGGTATGTTCTATTTTCCCTTTTCCCATCATTCAAGCAACTGAATGGTCTCTTTTCCCTTTTCCCATCATTCAAGCAACTGAATTTCTTAAAATGATATATGATATGTTATACATAATTTTTTCTAATTAATGATTGAAAAGATTCAAGGAGAAATATTGAAGAAGCTATTGAAATTGTAATGATAGTTGCTGATTACCTTTTGTAGATAATAGATATAATCCTATTACAGTTATGTTAAATTTTTTGTTGGTGATTATTTGGCAGGTGGGATATATGCCATGCCCCAGCTATTGGATCGCTATGGCCTTGGTGTCCCTATTGGACCTGGAGCAATGGTATGGAATAAAAGATAAATCTCGATTATTTAAAACTTTTGCCAAGACAATGTGTTTTAAAAAAAAAAAACAAAGAAACCAATCTGCATTCTTTCTTGTATCTTTGCTTGAAGAATCCTTAATCACGTTCTGCAGTTAGGTTTTTTATATTAAATGCTGAGTATATTAGAAGTAGATATTTTTTCTTGTTTTATTGGTCTTCTCTGAAGCATCAGTATGTTATACCATTGTTTTTAAAAAAATGCTGTATTCTGGACTCGTACACAGTACCATACTCGTACTTGTGCATCCTAGTTGGTTGCAATGGCTTTACGAAGCTATATTTAGTTTTTGCTCTATCATATGCCATAAATTTTGCATGCATATAAAGTCTTTTATCCATAGTTTCGCATATGGTTTTTCATCTTTGATCCCTAGTAATCTGAAATGGCAATACCTTCTTTCTGATTGTGCAATTTGATGGTTTTTGCTACGAAGTGTAATTTATAGTTAACCCTTGCCTTAGCAGGGCACTAGGCCTGGATTTTTTCGCGATGACAAGTCTCAGAAAAAGGGACCAGGTTTGCTATACTCAGTTAATGTCATTCTTTTTTGTTCCAATAGAAGTTTCTTAATACATAATTTTTTTCTCACCCTCACTTTTCCATATAGATGCAACCCGTGACAATGATTGGGCTTGTCCAAAATGTGGCAACGTCAATTTCTCATTTAGAACTGTTTGCAACATGAGAAAGTGCAACACACCCAAACCCGGATCCCAGGTATACTGCCCTCATCTCTATTATGTAGATTGATTATCACATTCTTTTCATTGTAGAAAAAAGTGTCATCCATGCTTATAATCTGTGGCTAATATTTAACATTGTTGGATATGATTATTTTGCTGCAGGCCTCAAAGTCTGATAAGAACACTAGTAAGTTGCTTTTCATACTTATCTGCATTTTTAACGATGCTCTTGTCTGATCTAAATTCCACAGTTGGTAATTCTGCTTCTTCATTTTTTATTTGCCAATCAGAGCAAAAGATGCCTGAGGGAAGCTGGAAGTGTGAAAAATGTAATAACATAAATTACCCATTCCGAACCAAGTGCAACAGACAGAATTGTGGTGCTGACAAGCCAGCTGAGTCGGAAAAATCTCCCTCATCATCTCCAGATCAAAATGAACAGGTTTGTTATGTAAAGCCTTTTCAATTTGCTAACCTTCATTTATTGTTGCAACAGAGATTGGTTTTTCATGAGCAGCTTTGTGACATAGTGAATATTTTCAAATTGAAAGCTGTTGTGGTGTTTTTGTTTAAATGGGTTTTTTTCTGAAAAAGCTTCTCTTATGCTTCCTGTCATTTGGATTCTTTTGTTGCGACTTATATACATATTCACCTAGTTGATTTCCTTTGTACCTATCCATTGCTATATTTAATGTGCAATTATTTACTGTTCCAGTGAGTACTAAGACATGTTTGAGGGTTGAGAAGGTCCAGAGTTGTCTTCCAGCATTGCTCAGTTTGGGTGTTTGACAGTCAGTCTTGTCGTCCTCTATGTTGCAGAAGTTGTCAAGTCACCCACCTTCTCATAATATGTGTCAATTTGTTGTATTAACTGAGATGGTATTTTGGTCTTTGTGGATTATTACTATGCACGTGTCAGCCAGCTTTTTCTGGCATAAAGATTGTTGAAGGTTCCCGTTTTAAGTTTCCTTTTGGTTCTGAACTGTCTGCATTTTGCATTTTAAGTACAACTTTAGACGGATAGATACCATAAACAATTGAAGGTGTTTTTAGATTATTCAGGTCACATTTCAGTTTTAGCTTGTTGGAAGTGTCTGATTGTTATCCTACCACTTTTAGCATGTATACGCCAGCCTCACAGAAACCGTTTACTTTCGAGTCACTGCTTTTAGTTAGTTGTGTGGATGATGTATGTCGTGTCATTAAATTGATGTTTATTGTTGATTGTTTTTAAGCCAATCCTAGATTTTTTTAATGGTCATGTAATAAAAGCACCCAGCTGATGATACTAGGTTTTTGGGGAGCTAATCTTTGTAGTGCTTTGTTGGGTCCATACTGGGCGGGCTAATCTTTGTGAGTGCTTTGTTGGGTCCATACTGAGTGTTAATCTTTGTGAAGTTTCTGCTATCTTGCCATATTCTTTTTCCCTCTGTCGCTGACATACGGCTTTAAAGAAAGTTTAGTTAAAAATTGGCCAGTTTGAATAATTAATGATGTCAAATAGGCCGTCAGCCGTGTCAATTACATGGAGTTAAAATGCACTCAGGAATTATTTTTTACTTGCACATTACCTGTATAGTCCTCAAATATGTATAGAATCCCTGAATACCGGGAGTGCTAATCAGATTTCGCTTTGGTGCCTTTGGTTTTTGGTGTCTTTGTTCCTATCTCTCTTAACCAATCATTCTCTCTCCACCTATATAATTTATTTTAAGAGAAATGTTATTTGAACCACCATTTTTGAACTACTTACAGGACAACCAATATACAAGACAATGTGTTTTTTTAATAATTTTTTGCTTAGGTTTGTGTCAATACACACATTGTCTTGTATATCTTTGGTTGTCCCACAAGTTGTCCCAAAGTGGATGTTCAAATAACATAACTCTTATTTTAATCATTCATCCATCATTCTCTAATCTAAAATACACCAAAAGCACCAAATGCCAATGACACCCAAGTGAAATCCGTGCTAATCTTAGTGATGTTTTTGCTATTTCTTTTCCTGCTGAGTGTCACTGACATTACAATTCAACTATCAAGTTTATATAGTAAAAATTTGGTCAGTTTAAATAACTAATGATATCAAGAAGGCACCTGTGTCAATTACATGAGTCAATATGCAACTTATTCATTTCTACTTCCATGAGGCCTATAGTCCCCAAATATGCATGCAATCCCTGAATTACTTGTATCATCACATTAACCCTTCTCCTGAGAAGCATTATTTGAATATTGACTTTTGATATATCTTAATGCTTACTCGATTAATAAATCAATTCAAGGGGATTATTTAGATTCCATTTATTTCATAAAGTATTCACCATAGTACTGTTCTATACTATTTTCACCAAGTCTAAGCAGCGAACTGTTGAAAAGAAATGAAGAACTCGGTGGTGTGTTATGAAGAAGTCACTTGTTGCACTTTGGTCTTGAAGGTCCCCAATGACGAGAAATGGCTGGACATTATAAAAAGGTCCCCAATGATCTCATCACCCACATTTTGTATTAAAATAGTTCAAATTTTATTCATCAATAGGATTAATTTTTACAAGATTGTCGTATAGTGAGATGCATTAAGCCTGACTACAATCGGCATAGCCTGTTTTGTCTAATACAATAATTTCCGTGCAACTTCTGTAGAACCTTTGAAGCATACCTGATTTGTCTAATATTATAATTTCCATGCAACATCTGTAGAACCTTTGAAGCATACAATATGAGGACGTTGTAATCTAACCCAAAGCCTCTTCTACAATGCTGCTAGATCGCTTGTAAATTGGAGTTTCACCGTCATTGAGTAATAATGAAATAAATATAGTATATTTTCGTCAAACCTATTCTAAGTTTGCAATTAAAAATTGAGTGCAACAAATATTTTACGAATACAAATTGTTGAAAGGGTTAATTCAACATTATCCCGTTTCCCTTCTCTATCCAACGTCATAAAAAAGAACTCGTAGTTATGCAGCTTTACAAGGGAATCATATTGTGTACGTAGTTAGTTTGTGAAGATTTGTTCAATAGTAGTTGAATCATATTATACAAAGAAATATACCCGTGGTTTAAAATTTAGTCTACATATATATAAAAAGGGAAATGTTAACTCGTGGGCACAAGTTAATGATTCAAATATAGAAAAAACATATTGAAATGTGTGCATTGTATTCAATATTTAACTTTTTAATCATTTAAATGCACAAAATTTTAGAAAATGTTTCTTTCTTTTAGGTTTCTTAACATGTGTCCTAAGGGCAAAAGTTAACACTACCCATAAAATAATTACTACCATTTTTGTTTGAGTGTTGCTAAGTGCTGCTATATTCGAACTCGCACATCCAATTTAAAAAATGAATTTTTAGTTACTAGGCTACTTTAAAAACAAATAGTGTTGTTATATACAACGAAATCAAACTTTACTTCGTAAGTTCCTCGAAAGTCAAGCTTTTGGTAATTGTCTTTATTAAAAAAAAATAACTCCTCTTCCGGTGCAGAAAGAATAATGTTGAGTGATATAAACCTTGATCCTTATGAAGTAAAAACATAAAATATTTGGGTCTATAAAATAGCCGCTTTTTAGCATAAAAATCTAAAATAAAATAGCTTTTTTTTTGTGTTATTTTATTAAAAAGAATGTTACGATGACCTAGAAACTCATTGTAACATTCCTTTTAATAATTTCTTTTATTTGATGAATTTCATACACATCTCTATTTTAAAAATAAGTTTCACATAGTGATGAGATTCACGTAACAAGAGCGTTGTTGTTGAAAATAGTGTTTAAATAAAGCACTTTAAAGTTAATTGAAAATTTTGTACATTACAAAATATTTCACATCACAGCAATATTCTTAAATTAGGTTTACAACAAACTTCAGCTCTGGATTTTTATTTTATTTAAAACATATTTACGATAATATAATAAAAACTCCAAAAAATAACCTTTGGAAAAATCTTCTCAACTCCTAAAAGGAATGGAATTTGGAATTATGATGTGTTTCTCACCGACCAAGTTTCAACATTTCAACATTGTAAATGTCGAAATTGCGCACACAGATAATGTGAATAAATTAGCATGGTACCAAGTACAAGTATAAAAAGAAATCCTTGTGGAAGACATTCATAGTTTGCTGTAAATAAAGTCTCAGGATTAAATGACTGCAATAAGCTATTTAGAAAATGGAGTTAACAAATCAGCATGCAAACAAGTTTTCTGATTTGTACTCTTAAGAAGAAAAAAACCTAAATTGCAAAAGATAATTAGGCCCTACAAAACATCATTAGCTCAGTATCATAATGGGGTTGGGACCATTTAAATAAGCATACTCATTTTGTTTTTTTTTAAGATAATAAGCATACTCATCAATCAAGCTGGTTGCAAGGGAAACTTGACTCATAGGGCTCGCTGAACAGCTGAAAGTCTTGAAAGCGATTGCTATTGTCATAACCCGAGAATGAGATACAGGTGCTGGAGCTGGCCTGATGTTGATCAGTGTGCCAATATTCCGGTGACGAAAAAGGTGAGCGCTGAGCAGTTGCATACTGAGGGGTTCCGGTTGTCCGGTTAGAGTGTATGAGGGAGAGGGGCTTGGTATCATATGGACCCCATGAATTGGTTGACAGAAGAGAGAGAGCACGGTTAACATCTTGTGTAGCATTTGGATCAGACAAGGTATTTGGATCTTCTAGACCTGCAATATGTATTCTATCAATGTGAATAACAATTATGATTTATGAAATATGCAATAAACTAGAGGTAAAAATTAGAAATTCTACAAATTCTTACGGATCAAGGTGAACAAAACAATTATGACCTACATATTAAATGAACCATTGAACAATTATGATCTACTCTGAGCCTCAATGTTTAAGATTAGAGAGCAACCTGGAACAGCAATCTTGGTTCCTTTGCCTTTGGATATAAAATGGCCACTGGAATCATCAGAAAGCATAGTGACAATCTTGTTGAAGTTTTTTGGAGTTTTGAGCATAAAATCTTTGGTTTGGGGGAGCTTGCTGTTGGGCATGTCTGGCCATGCTAAATTTGAAGTATTCTTTGGAAAAGCAAATGGGCCCATTGTTTGCCTCCCATCTGCAGAATGAATATTAAATTAGATAGATGGCTATGTAATATTCTATCATCATGATGTGGATTTTTAGAGCCATCATAATCATATCAAAGTTTTACATTATCAGAACACTTAATATTTTCTTATAAGGAATTCTTACGACTAGAGATTCTCTGCATTTCTTACAAAGAAACTGTATACTCTATGACTATATTTTTGGGTGTATAATTTATATAAAGCACATGTTTCTATAACTGATGACATTAATTATGCCTTCATACATCCAATAACATATCAATGGAGGTTAGAATTTCTTTTGAGAAATGGAGAACATCGTTGCTCCAATCTTATAATTCTCTCATAACCTTTTTAAGATATCGCCATTCATCCCAAACTAGAAACAAAATTGGCAAATTAAACTCATGAAGCAAGACAAGGCTAATTGATCTTTTAGGGGAGGGACTCTTGAGATTTATACCATAGGGGGACGAAGAGAGAGCTGATGGATTCAATTTCACTGCTTCAGGCTGAGGTTTGCGACGCCTTGCATTGTGATCTGAAAGACGGCGTCTACAGCTTCTTTTTTTATCATCAAACTCTGAGAGATCATGGAACCTTCAAAATCATAGTTTAAGTCAAAATCGACAACCAATTTATTCTAAAAAAACCAAAAAGATAGGAAGCTCAATGTGAATGAACAATCTTTATTCATAATGATTATTATTTTATTTTACCGAAAAATATCGTTGATACTTGCTCAATGTCATTTGCGTTGAAAAAAAATCACATGTACCTGCTACATTGCTGGCAAAATCGACGCTCCAAACCAGCTACTACCACCATAGGCGATTTGGAATGACCGTCACAAATTTTATGTTTCCGATGGTAATCTTTAGCAAAAGCGAGGTCGAGGCCACAACCTTCCACCTGGCAGCTTGGATTTAGCAAGTTCTGACTGCTTGATTTACCTTTCTTTCCGCACAAAAGAGGAACTGCAGAGGAAGAGGCTTTCTTGGAATGACTTCCAGTGCCAACATCCTCAAAGTAGAATCTTTTACCGAGCTTTAGTGTGAGCAATGGTTCTGCTGCTGGAGAAGTTTCAATTGGATCTCCTTTAGACGATTCTTTCTTACCGGTGGAATTGTCTGGAGAACCTTCTTGAGTTAGCATCGATGTCTTGCTGTCCTCATTTGATGATGAATTATTGGAAGCAGATTTTGAGCCCCTCGAGGATGAAGCATGCATCAGTTTAGACACTGAATAACCACTACCACCAGATGGAATCAACATCCCAACATTGATTTCTCGATCTTCCTCCATACTCCAATCAGTAGGTTGTAACCTGTGAGTTTCTGCTGCTTTTGAATTCAAGAAGAATAAATTTTCCCAGTCCCATTGCCCTGGAGATTTCACGTTCCACTCCATGACAAGTTCTCACAAATTCATATACAGATGCTCACAGTAATCTGCAAACTACTAGTCAAATGATAATGGTTACTCATTTCATTTTTCTAGAAGCAAAGAAAAACTATACAAGATAATAACAAGTCACATTGCCCAAAGTAATGATTGGAAGAAGGAAAGAAAGAGTACCAAGTATATCTGTATAAATTCACTACACCAATCACTAAAAAACACAGTATGAATCTTAAATTGTGAAACAGCCTCAAATTCTAAAAATCTATGAACTGCTAATTCCTAAAGCAAAACATCGATTATACTTTCAAAGAAAATATCAAATCACTTTGCATTTCCTGCTAGCACCTATGCAAATGCAAACCAAGAAAACTGAAACAGGCAAAGAAAATATCTTGGGAGAAGAACAAATACCTAAGCAAATAGCAAATAACTGGTCTGAATTATTTTACCATATTATTTACCAAAGGTTATTTCCAAGCCTGAGATGCACTGGTAAAACTCTAAACATGTGTACATATTACCAAAACAAAGGAGCTAATTACAGAAATCCAAAAAAATTATGGACTCCACAGTGTTATACATATCCCATCCATGGGGCTGATATAAGCAGACTCCACCATCAATAGTATGGCAAGTCATTTATCTATTACCCTTGTAAATTTTAATTGTATATGTGTAATAACTATTGACCTCCTAACTAGTCAATTTGTGTCATTGAAAAAGATAGTTCTACAACAGCTACTACTCCGCCCGTCCAACCAAAAGAATGACAAGGGTATTTTACAATTTTATTGATTTCAATCCCTAAACCCTACTAATGTAAAATGTTTACCAGTAATTTAATATTTGCATGAAGGGTGTTGCTCCCATAAGTATGACGTCTAATTCACTTGTGAACTCTTTCGACAAATGTGTACTTACTTACCTATAATGAGTACATGTTTGGATTGATAGTGAATTTGACAAAATCACGGTGTGTCACCGTAAATTTTTTCAAGAGCTACACTTTAAAACTTCAACAAAATCAATGATGATGCCACCCACCCTCCAATCCAAACATGCACTACCTAAACTTCACTTTCAACATGGGAAACCATCAGATTCCAATAATTCACATTTATCACAGCAATGTCAGGAGTCGGCCATTGAATGAGTCCCCACAACAACAACAACCTCACAAATGATCACATATTTGAACTTACAACAAAACACAGATTTTGGCACACGTTTCATTTTTAGTTAACAAAAATAAAAGTCCAACAACCAAACCTCAATATCATAAATGCCAGAAACCAATCAAGCTAAACCTCAAAAAGCATCTTTTTTTAAAGCTCAAATCTAACAAAGGAAGGAACCTATTCTACATCTTAAATGCTGGCTTTGGTCCTGAAGTGTTTTTTTGGTACCAAATATCTTTTTTTTGGTACAATTTGGTCCTGAAGATTTAAACCATAATGGAAAGCCAATATCAAAATCTATTATAAGAGTCTCTTTCCTTAAGGACCTTGCTAGTACATATGAAAAGCTTTGGTCCCCTTTTACCCTAAAAAAAAACAAACTTTTGCATAAGAAAATTTTCATGAACCTTTATCACAAGCTTTCTCAGCTATACTAATTTCTCTAGAATATGATAAACCCAAAAGAGCGTAAAGAGAGGAAGAAGATCAGAGCAAAAAAAAAAACCATCTTTTTTTCATGGGCTAATCCAAAAGTCATCATGAAAGCTTATATTGCAACCACAAAAGGAAATAATAATAACAGTATAAAGCAATAACCCTTCAACAAAAATAGCACTCATAAATATAATCATGATAGTAGTAAATACCAATCACACATCCACAAAAATAAAAATCAAAGTAACCCAAAAAAGAAAAAGAAAATCACCATGTCATTGTCATTTTCTTTTGAAAGTTTTGATTTTTATATCTCAACAAAAATGGGTCTTGGAAATGCTGCAGTGTATAATGTGTATGGTACAACTACACCCATTTGTTCAATGGTTTTCAGATGATAAACCATAAATGGGTTGAAAACAAACAACAAAAATACTTATTCTTTACAGATCAACACAGAATTCGAGGTTTTTTGTAAGCTAAATCAGGAAAAACAGAACTTAACATACAAAAAACACTATCTTTGTTTCCTTTTATGATTCTGTTTTGGATAAATCACATTTTAAGACAGTAAAAACAAATTCATAAAGCTTAAAAAGATAAACATTGAATAATAGAAAGAAGAAGAAAAAATACTTACAAAGAGCATGAAAATGAAGTAAAGGTGTTCATTGAACTAGAAAAAATGTAAAGAAAGCATTTTTCATTGATGTTTCATTGATATGATGGTGGGTTTTGTTTTGTTTTGCAACAAACAGTGACAGAAATTGAAATTTGTTGAACCGTACTAAGTAGAGTAGTAGCAGAATAGTACCTATCTATCTCTCTTCTTTCCACTCACACACACTTGTTGAGAAAAAAAAACAAATTAGAGAAACAAACAGCTGTTTATAAATAAACTTTATAGTATTTCACCAGTGGACAGCTCAGCATCATTACAAGAATCAACGAAAAACTTTGACAAAAAAAAAACAAAATCAAACAACCTGGATGTAACTGTTCTTTTTTTCAGTTTAATAAAACAAACTTGGATTAGAAAACTGTTTTGTTTTAATTTTACTTAGTTTGAGTGTTAGGCATTGTTGTTGTATGGAGGAAATTATTAAATTTATGGTTAAATGGCAACGTGTTCAATTTTTTATACTATTTTGTTTCATGGAAATTTTAGAGTAATTGGATCGATACAGTCTAATTGGTCCCATTCTTGGAGTAGTTGTTGGATTAAGTCAAATATGTATAGAGAAATGTTAACTTGTGTCTTTAGAAAAAATTGTGTATTCAATGTTTTAAAAGTTTCAAAAATCAACTTTTTAATATAAAATTTATTACTTAATTCTATTTTAAGTTCTTTAATTTGTGTCCTCTCCAATGTATAATTGAATGTATTATTTTAACTTGAAAGTTAAAAAGTAAACACAAAATTATGTGCACTCTCCAATGTTGCGTTAAGAGTCTGGTCTTTTTGTTCATCAAACATTTGTATGTATCGGCGGTTGGAACTTCAATTCACGTTTCAAGGTGATTTTGATGTGAAAAGTGAGAAGCTATGAATAACAACTTCTATGTTAACGTTGTTCTTTGTCGTGATTCTTCTTGACATGTCGCGTTGCCAAAGACGTACTAAATACTTTTTTTTATAAGCAAGAAGGAGTGGGAATGAGCCAATATGTTGCCAACTAAATTACTTTTGCAGGTAAGATCTACTCTATTTTCTATCATAAGATCATACTTAGTTTAATTTAATAATAAGACTTATTGATTTGAAGGTAAAAACAATCTTGTGAATGGGACAACACTTATATTCTATTCCCTTCGGTCTTATTTACAAGAAACAATTGGTTTTTTAGATGCATTAAATAATTTATGTATTTGGTTTGGATTTTAGATCAGATAATCAATTATTCAATGTATTTAAAAAGTCAATTGTTTCTTGTAAATGAGATCGGAGGAGTATATCACTATAAACTTGACATATGAAAGAGTATTATTATTAACTTATCAGTTTTGCTAACGAGTATCCAATACATTTTTTAAAGATTTGAAATTAAAAAGTTGTTCTTTAAAAAACTTAAATATTATACTTTTCAATGTATGAATACATAAATTTTCAAAAAAAAAAAAACAGCATTTAAGATCATTAAAGAGCGACACCGGTAAACATTTCTCTTTATTAGCAAATCAAATTGAAATACTATCAAAGATTGTCAAGACCTAAGATTTTCCTTGAAGCTATTGGGATTCAATCACATGTAACATTCGTGCATGTGTTACCTTACTCGTGTCAATGGAGAGTGTAACTTCTGCCGCAAATGTTTGCAGAAAATGTTTTAGTGGAAACTGGATACCAGTGATAGGATTTGTATCGATGAGATTCCTAATATTTTTTTTAGGAATGCTAGCAACACTCTCTTTTGAGCACTCTCTCTAATACTCACTCTTTTATTGGGTGAAATCAATGTAGGACCTACACTTTGGAAATGGAACCCACATAAAGCGGTGGGACATACATTGATTTCACCCAATAAAAGAGTGAGTGCGAGAGTGCTCAAAAGAGAATGTTCCTAGCATTCCTCTATTTTTTTTCTCCTTATAGCCGCAACCTCTTACGAATTTTTTTCTTATGCTTTTAAGTTTCAAATTTTAAAATCTAAATGGAGGCAAAATGAGAAATATGTTGGAACGTGAGAATGGTGGGGTGAGTTTATTTTTTCATATAATTTCTTATCATGCCCATTTAGATATGACAATTCCTCTCAAACATGATCAATTACTCAATATAAAAAAAGTGAAACTTTTTCAGCTGTTTTTTATATTTGAATTATTTTATTTATAATTTTATTATTCTTTAATGTAGTGCTTGTCGAGCATTTGACTCAAATTAAACAATCAAATTTCCAAAAACATTTAGACGATACTATGTGAGTCTCTATCAATTTAACTATAGACGTTAGATTTAAATTCAATTGTGAAAATGTAACAATATTAAATCTAAAGAAAAAAATCACCGTCCATTATAGTCCTACTTGTCTCGACATCAAAAAAATTAAAGAATCGAATGTCCTATATAAATAAATTTATTTTATTTTTTATTTTTAATTTGATTCGCTAATTTTTGAAAGTTTTAATTAGGTTATTTGTTTTTTGTTTGAACATTTTAAATTCTGTTAGAAAAATATCATCAGTATAATTAATTTTTACGTTGGAGAATACATTGCTTAATTTGAACTGTAACACGGAAAATACCTTTCTTTAAAAAAATGGGGAATACATTAACCGTTGTACTACCATGATAATGCAAATGTCATTTTTGGGTTTGTACAAAATACATTTGTTGCTTTCACTCACTTTAACTCATTGGATAAAATAAAATTGTCAAACTTTTAAAGTCGTTGCTTACAAAGATTTATCTAGCTTAGAGACTTTGTTTTTGCTTATGGATTTCAAAATCTTCAAGTTATTGGATTATATGTTTGGGAAGTTTGGGTTTGATGCAAAGCGGAGGGGGTGGATGAGAGCTTGTGTGTTTTTTTGGTGTCATTGTTAGTTTTTGTAAATGGCTATTAGCAAATAAGGAGATCCGTTGGCACATTTTTTGTTCTTTTTGGTGGCCGAGGGTATTGGAGCACTAATGAAGAGGGCAATATAATTGTTTTTTTTTTTTTTTACAGTATTCCAAATGTCCAATTCGGATGCATTAGTATCACATTTGCAATACGCGAATGACACGCTATTGATTGGAGAAGCTTGTGTGGAGAACTTGTCGTCAATGAAGGTAACCCTTAGGTGATTTTATTTAATATCCGTGCTAAACGTTAATTTTCCAAAAAGTAGTGGAGTTAATGTTGATGATAATTATATAAATATGGTGGCTGTCTTTCTTGAATTGCGAGATGGGTTTTGTTTCTTTTGTTTATCTTGGATTACCGGTGAGAGATAACCTAAGGAGTAAGGAAGACATCAACTTCAATTCCGTTCTTTTTTTCTTCGTAGAAGTAGTTAATTAATATATATTCAATTATATAGGATAAAACCTTACTTATGCCACTAAAAAAAACCTTACTGAGAAAAATTAATAGGATAAAACTATGCCGATGACAAAAGAGTGCAAATATTGTAGAAACTATAAAATGGAAGATTGTTTATATTACAAAAAGAAGTCTTCTCCAACAAGGAGAGGAGTGGACAAACAATATAAGCTAAAAGTATGACCAACAAACCTATATGCACAATAGTTACCTTACGTATAAACATGAGAAACAAAAAAAAAAAGTCTTTTGATGATCTTCAGACACTTAGGAGGCAGGCATTTAAAGCTAGGGGGACCGAGTATGTGGAACATAATTTGATTAAAAAATAATTGTTTAAAAACAAAAGATATATAAGAAACCCTAAACTAATATTTTCTTTTTTGATAGATAGACGAATTGACAAAATTATTATAAACTCACGTACATAAATATAGGACGGGGTTCGAACCCCGATCATTACGTCCGATCAAACGATTTTGGAAAATTTTGTCAGTTAAGCTAGAATTTGTGGGCAATTTATAACTATATTTAGTATGAGAGGAATTAATCTATAAGTATAGTCAACATACAAGTGCTGACTTAAAATGTGTTATGGGGAGGACCATATCAATATATTTTACGAAATTTAAGATAATTTAAAATATTATAAAGTATAAAACTATTGATATTAGTTGTCAATTGATCTAGTAACATGGTAAAAAAAAATACATTTTTTGATAGAAAAAATAGACATATTAATTAGATTAATTGGGGGGACCATCACCTAATACATACCATACTAAACATTTGTAGCATATTAAAAAAAATTATTGCAAATGTAGGGGGGACCGTGGCCCTTAAAGCCCCCCCCCCCAACCAACCACTAATTTAAAATCACTAGCCACAATTTTTCTTCACCATTTATAGAAGTCCATTTCAATTGTGGTCATATCCCCAATTTAGTGGAGAGACTTCCTCCCAATTTCATAGCCTTTATAATCGAGAATTTTAATCTTCTTTCTTTTAAAATTGTTCATTCTCATCCCAGACTTCCACAATTAACTCAGCGTGAGTTAACTTGCGTTGAAATCCAATGCGAGTTAACTTCTGCTCGATACCAACAAAAGTTAACTCACACTCAATACCAACAAAAGTTAACTCACATTGCCCATCAACGGAAGTTAACTCACGTTGGCAAGCCAGAGTTAACTCATGCTACGCTAAGGGCTTCAAACTGGTGTACTTAGCAGAAAACCAACATAATGTAAATAGGTTAGATAATGCATTACTTGTTTCTTGACGTTTAATGAGCCTTGTGCTCCTAAACTTTTTCCAATGATTTGAGACCAAGTTTTTCCATCGAATCTTCGCACTTTTTAAGTTTTTAGAGGCGAAGAGGAAAAAATGTGTGTTTGAAGTGTGAGCTACCGGTGTTGGCCTAAATACAAGAAAGGATCACAACACATGTTAACTCACGATGGGTTTCAACACAGGTTAACTCACGATGAGTTTCAACACAGGTTAACTCACAGTGGGTACTGAGCAGAAGTTAACTTGCGTTGCGATTAGTTTTGAAAAATCAGGGTGGGAATGAGCAAAACTAAAAGGAAGAAGAGTAAAATTCTATAATCGTCGCCCGAGTTAAATTATTTTATATCATAGGTTTATATCATGCTTAAAACATATTTTCTAAAGTTTGTAAGATAAACTCTAAAAAAAAGTTTGTATAAAGATTGTCACTATTTATAAACTTCTTTTTTAAGATTTACTCTTTTAATGTGAGACTTGAGTTGTTTCTATGCTTACAAAATAATGAATATTTTGTTCAAAGTAATTGAATATTTATGCTGTAATTTTTTTCTTCTTTCGAATATATATCATAAACATGTATTTGTGGTAATGAGATACATCTATAAGTTATCGAAAAAAAGAGGTACACCTATAAAAATAAAATTTCTTCTACAAATACACATCTAATGGACAAAGTGAAAATGGTGCATGGATTCATGGTGGCAGGCCCCCTTATCAATAATAAGGTGACCCAAAATAGAAAGAATTCTGCTCTTTATCCAACAGAAATTGCTCACTCCCAACTGAATTGTCCACTTTACCCTTGCGTGACTTAATTCATGAAGCACGAGTTAACTCAAGTCACGCTGCGTGCTGTTTTAAGGCAAGTAGAGCCTCATTTTCTCATTTCCAATCTCAAACCTCTCTCGAATTACCCAAATCTAAAATTCTTTCAACTTCAAATCAAACAACACTCTAATAACAGTGACAAGTAAGTTTTCACTTAAATTATGTTGGTATGATAGATTTTTTTCACTTAAATTAGAATTTTTTAGTTTTAGGGTTTAATTTAAATTTTGATTTTTTTGCAAGAAATGATACAATGTTACATGTACATGACTTATATTGCTTAAGTGTTATGATGTTTAGATATTTGCATGTTTATGTTAGATTGTTTTCACTTAGATTAGATTATTTTTGTTTTAGGGTTTAGTTAAAATTTTAATTTTTTTGACAAGAAATGATACAATGTTACATGCAAATCACTTATACTGCTTAATTGTTTACAGTGGTGGAGCCAGGAAAATTATAGAGTCTGGGCAAAAAATTTATCGCAAAATATGGTGTGTTAAGAACATTAAAATATGGCTTTACACAAAATATTATAAATTTTCGACAAACGAAAAATTAATTATGAATTTTTAAAGTGTCAAAAACTCAAAAAACAAAACAACGAAAATCTCGACCTATAAATCAAATTTTGAGCTCATTATTCGCAGAGACATCTATAAAAATACATAAAAAGGATCTGTAAAGTTTCATAGCATTTCGAAGTCGTTTCAATTTATTTTGATTTTTCAACCAAAACGTGCAAAATTGAAATTTTGTTTCGAGTAAGCGTATACTCACATGTCAAATTTAGTTCCCTAATTTTGCAGGCATGCCTAGAAGATGATACGAACCTTCACAGTGAAATTTTGTAGTTTTTAAACAAGATACAAATTAATTATTAACTGTTTAAGAAATTGATAATTATGCGGAATAAAAATTGAAAATTAATTTGTTCCTGGTCGAAAAAATTTAATTTTTTGTGTAAAGCTATATTTTAACATGCTAAACATGTATGGAAAAAATCATGAAAAAATTCAACATCTATGTCACATTTTTATACTACGTGTATATTATAGGGTAAAAAATAAGAAAAAACTCGAATTACAATGCTAGAATATATGTTTTTTATTTTCCATGGTCAATTTGAACAATTATCCATTCAAAATAAGAGAGATGAACCTGCCAATAGCGTGCTAAATAAAATTAGGAGATAAAAAATGCACTTTCCGGTATCTCTTTGCGTGTGAGGATTTTCAGATTTTGCCATTTTTTTTTAAAGTAGGAAAAGGGCTAATGGGTTGGACCCGGTACAAAGAAAGTAGCAGTTGAGCCCTGGCTAGTGCCCTGGCTAGATGGGGGTGCAACCGCCACTGATCTATGTCATATTTTTATACTACACGTATATTATAGGGTAAAAAATAAGAAAAAAACTCGAATTACAACGCTAGAATATATGTTTTTTATTTTACATGGTCAATTTGAACAATTAATCATTCTAAATAAGAGAGATGAACCTACCAATAGTGTGCTAAATAAAATTAGGAGATAAATAAATGCACTTTCCGAGATCTCTTTGCGTGTGAGAATTTTCAGATTTTGCCCTTTTTTTTTTAAAGTAGGAAAAGGGCTATTGGGCTGGACTTGGTACAAAGAAAGTAGCAGCTGAGCCCGGGCTAGTGCCCAGGCTAGCTGGTGGGTGCCACCGCCCCTGATTGTTTAGATGTTTGTATGTTTATGTTGTAGTTATGAATTTTAGGGTTTATGTATAATTTACACTCTAAGTGTTTGACGAAATGTTTGAATGAGTTTTCATTGATTGTTTTTAATTTCTTATTGTGTAGATTTGAAGCAATGACCGATATGTTCGACGTTCAAGCACAATTCAACGGTGGAGAACCTCGGAGGTTGAAGGTTCAGTACCTTGGTGTCACGTTAAGAGGTATCAAGGATCAACTGAATGAATTCAACCAAGGAGTCAACCCTGGAGACACAAGGAGGGTGGAATACGTTCTGTATAAACATCCAACGCTCGACGATGGGAGAATATCATTTAGCTGGGTGGAATTAACGAACGACGATAACGTGAGGACCGTGTTTTGGGAGCACCGCATGTTCCAGTGGATCAATATGCGTGTAATGTTGCTGAGATCGACCGAAGTTGTTATCAAAAGTTTGATTCTGTCAAAAGACCGTGATTAGGTAGGGAATGCACCTTCCAATTACAACAATCGTTTTACTCTGAAATTGGCTAATTCAAACTTGTTAAACGACAGTTCCCAAACATTCACCTGGAAGTCCTATTGTTTCTTAAGATTAAATTCTTGTTAGCTTGGTTTAAATGAAGGTATTGAAGTGTCAAGGAATGCACCTCATTCTTTTGACACTTGAATATCATCATTTAAACAAAGCTAACAAGAATTTAATCTTTTGAATGAAACAATAATACTTCCGGGTGAATGCCTGAGAGCTGCTGTTTAGCAAGTTTGAATTTACCCCATTTCAGAGGTAAGACAATTGTTGTAGTTGGAAGGCTCTATCCGAATGTAATGTAATGACATGACATACTTAGGAACTTTATGTAATGTAATGTAACTTCTATTCGAATTTATTTAATACGCAACTTTATTCGAATTTATTTATTTAATACGCAATTTTTTTCCGAGAAATATCGAAGAGGAGGAGGGTATTTATAGGTGGTTTAATGCAACATACCACTTAATGAGAACAAAAAAGGTGAAAAAACTTTAAAAAAATGAGTAAAAACCATTTACAGTGCATTAAAATGCATGAACAATCGGCCAACCTAGAGTGAGTTAAGTCACGCAGAGCATAACACTAGAGCGAGTTAACTCACGTTGCTGTGGCCGGTTGTTCATGCACCAAGAACACGTTTTTTGGACGGTGGTCAGTTATTCAACCTTGATTTTAACTCATTTTAATACGTTTTTTTTAAAACTTTTTTGACTGCATTCAGTGCTTATAAAACCTATGGTACCCATTCCTCCCTATAAATATTCCTCCAAAACGCACTACTTCCTCACACCATACATTTTCTTCTCCTCCTCACTCTCGCACCTTTATAGTCCTTTTTTTTAGCTTTTTATGGGTAAAAAGTGGTCGATCGAGGGGTAAAAATGGGTCAAGGGAGGGGTAAAAATAGGCCAACCGACTTGGGGCATAAAGAGGTCAACCCTTAGGGTAAAAGTAAATTTGCTTCTTTTTACCCCATAAATTTTTTATCGTGGGTAAAAAGACTCTTTCTTGGGGTATAAAAAGAACCAAATTTAAATTTACCCCCAGAGTTGATGTCTTTTTGCCCCAAGAAGGCTGGTCTCTCTTTACCGCAACTTTGATCCTCTGTTACCCCAAGGTTTGTCTCTTTTTAGAAATTTCGAATAAAATGTAACAATTATTGTAATTTTATCAATTATTAATAAAATGAGATGATTTTATGTTCCTTTCTTCCTTTTTATTTATTTATATTAGCATTTCTTTTATGATTTTGTCATCTAAATAATATTGCGTATTATTTATGTTCCTTTCTTCCTTGCGTATTATTAAATAAATTCGAAAAATAAAAGTTGCATATTAAGAAACGTGAGTTAACTTATGTTGAGCTTTTTTGAAATTAACACTAGAGTGGGTTAACTCACAAAGGAACATTTTAGTCATTTCAGTTGGTAATGAGCAAAAACTGTTGGGTAAAGAGCAAAATTCATATAGTAGTCCATAGCTATGTGAAAAGGGCAGTGGAAGTTTGGGACTTGTGTAGTGGCAGGCCTCCTCAAAGAGATAGTAAGATAACCTAATTAAAATAGAAGCAAATGACATATTCACACACCAAAAATGTCCCACAAGAGACTCAAATGAGAATACAGTCAATAGGAGATACACAGAGAACGATTTTGACATTTGAAATGCTTCCAAAGCTTTCATGTTACAATCCAATCCTCAAGGCAGTTTATTAAAAATTGTAATTTTTTTACCAGATAAAAAATTGTAAATTACTACACCAACTTGTCTATTTGGCATATGTTTTAACAATTAAACATGATCTGGTCATTTGGCGTGGATCACAAGTTTGAAGATGGCATATCACATTGCTGCGATTTTTTTTGTCACAAATGGTATCACAAACACTCTGATACTGAAGTCAATTTACGAATGAGGTGGGTTGTGAAAATTGTTTGGTAGTTGCAGAATATCAATCGTGATCAATGAGATGTTGTGTGATCTTATTAAAAGGTGATCAGGGGCTAAGGGATAATACATGTGTGTGATGCTGGATTGCATACTACTTCCTCCGTTCCGAATTGTACGACGTTTTAGGTATTTCACACGTATTAAGAAATGTAATTAATATTGTGTGGGAAAGAGAAATTATGAGTTGTTTTACAAAATTGTCCTTAATAAATGATGTGAGAAAGGTAAATGAAAGAATTGAAGGAAGAGAGGATAATAAATAGTTAAGGATATAATAGGAAAAATAACATTAATGTTTCATTGGTATGGTAAAACGACATATAATTTGTAACAATTTTTTTTTTCAAAGTGACATACAATTTGGGATGGAGGGAGCAGGTGTTACGTATGTTTTTTAAGGCATTAATTACCTTTTGACAATGAAACAATGCCCTTAAAACACTAATTATCATTTACCTTTGATTTAAACCGAAATGAATCACATTCATTTTTATTTTAGGGATGAGTAGAACTGTAAAAGGATTGGGAAAGATGAATGTGATTGTGAATGCACGTGAACCTAGAGGGGCTGAAGTTAATCCATCCATATAACGCTTGTGGGGTATGATTATGAATGATGAGTGAAAAAGTAAAGTGAAAACCAAATGGAAGCACTTATGCACACGTAAAAGAAGGGAATCCATCATGATCATCATCATGAGTATGACCATTAAGCAATGATACTACATTATATACCCACCAAAAATCACATCCTCTCTCCCTTCATTTTCCTAGACAAAATGAAATCATTACTCACCGCAAAATATGCATCTCATTCCATTCCTCCTTTGGTTTTTCACAAACCTAATCATTCCTTTATTTCAAAAGAAGAAACCACTCTAGTCTCTAAACCCTTCTAGTGTTATCCTTCCTTCTCATCATGATCATGATGAACACCTCCTTATCATATTCATCCAATTCTTTTTTCTTAAACTGCAAATCACATTCCCCACTCCACCACTCTTCTTTCTTTAATTTCATTTTTAAATTATACTATTGCATTTGTTTTTACTTCATAGGATGTTGATGCAGATTGCATAATCTTCAATTGGGTGCTAGCTTTGAACCACTGCAAATGTGTTGAATTGTTCAATGTATCTGTGGAATTATTCTTCATAACTAGTATTTTCCTCTTGTTAATAAATAAGAAGGTGGTCAGGTTGTTCCTAAATATAAGTAAAAAATGTATTTGGTTTAAATAGAGTCCATAATTATCCCCAAGAGGTTGGTCCGATGGAATGAGACCTCTAAACATGTTTCACTTTTAAGTTTTAGATTCAAATTTTTTCAATGCTAATAATTCTAGTGTTGGGTCGGTTTATTGAAAACTTTGATATGATTTCAATTGGACGCTATAATTAAATCTATGGATTAATTGGTCCTTAGACCGAACATTGAGTTTTATAAGTTTGCTAAAAAAATAGAGTCATTTATTTTTGAAAAATAAAGATGATTCTATCTCTTTAAAGATAAGATCCAATTTAGATTTTTAATTGATTTAACCGTAAAATTCTTAAAGGGTAATGTGGTTAAGGAGTCAAATATGATAAATATTACATTGAAACTTGTGTTGTCAACTTTTAAAAAGCATAAAAAGTGTTACTTTTATTTTAAAACTTCCTTTTTTTAGTTTCCTTAACCAGTGCTCCGGGAGCACCGGTTAACTTGACTCTTTCTTAAATATTGCATGACATATATTGACCCACTAAAATCATTTTAAGAACTTTTATAAAATAAATTAACAACCCAAAATTTTAGTTATGTATTTGGAATTTTTTATTTTACTGTCACAATTCTTTTAACATTTTTTTGTATATTAACAAATGCTAGTATATTAGTTGTAGCATATTCCCCCTTTATATGATTCAAACCTTGGAGCTTTACATTGTTCTTTTTGACAAAAGATTTTTAGCTTAACTTCTTTAAACTCTTAACTATATAGTAATTAACAAAAATACCTTAGTAAATAACACTAAGTTTTCTATTAAAAATGAAATTGATTATCCACTCCGTCCCAAATTGTATGTCGCTTTAAAAAAAATTGTCACAAATTTTATGTCGTTTTACCATACCAATGAAACATTAATGTTATTTTTCCTATTATATTCTTAACTATTTATTACGCTCTCTTCCTTCAATTCTTTCATTTACCTTTCTCACGTCATTTATTAAAGACAATTTTGTAAAACAACTCATAAGTTCTCTTTCCTACACAATATTAATTACATTTCTTAATACGTGTGAAATACCTAAAACGTCATACAATTTGGGACGGAGATAATATTTACTTAAGAATCACACAATTCGAATGTAACAATTAAATTGGAACGAGAGTAGTTTTTTTCTGTTGAAAATAAAGTGGATAAGTTATTAAAGAAGAAAAGAAACAGGAACCGTGAGCAACCATAACATAATCAGTACTTGTAATTATTCCATTGCATGGGCACTTATGGCCATTGAATGGTAAAGGTAATGCGATTAAGTGGTTTTGGATGGGTATTTCCGTAAACATACACAGGAGAAAATAGCTTCGGCTTGTGGGGAAATTCTACCGATAAAATTAACGAATAATAGACGAAGGGGCCACGAGGATTGAGACGCAATCTCATCCATTGATTTCGAATTGAATTATCGATGCACTAACCCATGGAGCAAGGAGTTCTCAAGTCTTGGTCAGTTGCTTTGATTTTTTTAGTTGGAAGAAATTATTGGAGTAGTAAAGTAAAAGTATATTTTCACTTGATCATCATTAGAATACCAAGCTTATCTTTTCTTACACTATGAGGCAGGCTATATGTATCAAAGAAAAATTATGTAGTATCACTATAATTTTTTTAGACATTGGCCTAAATTATTACACATACTTAAATAAGCACATACGAGATCGAAAATATGGTGACTCGAATTCGAACTCGATATTTCACGTAAAGTGTATTTACAAGTCAAGCTATTAAATTGGGACCTGGATCCCATGCTATAATTGCATATAATTTCTAAACATATAATTTCTAATTTACATATTATATTGCATCTCTCATTTTTATGAATACCATTAGAGAAATTTTTGTCTCAAAACATACACTATCGTCAAATCATTAAACATATTTATTGTTTTTTCCTTCAAATTAAATTTCAATCAATATTACTATGAGTCTCAGAATATGATAAGTCAATGTTTATTACTCCTTCGTTCTTTTAGCTAATTAATTGATGGATACATGGTTATAACTTACGGTTAATAGAAAGAAGTATTATGAAAAGTCTTTGGGTTGTCCTTCCTCCTTCGTCTCCTATCCAAAAAATAAAAATAACAAAACTTACTTTAAAATTTATTTTTGGACAACACAGCTATTTTTTTAAGTTGCACGACTATGTAAAAGTCACAAGCAACCACCAAGTGATGTGTTCGACATGCCAGGTAACATTGAGAGCTAAGCCCATAACTGTAATTTGGAAACATTATATGAACTAATAATATTGTGAACAAATTCTTCAATTCAACGACCATCATTATCTTACATCATAATTGGCAAACCGACTTTGCACCCCTTCGAAAACAGAATCGTTAACATGACACTTACATCACCTAATTGAAAGACGCTTCCAATGACCTTAGATTATGTATGATGGAATGTCCCAGTTCCCCTTTTATGGCAAACTACCATTAATTTTCTTTTTGTTGTTTTGGATTTTTCACAAATTACATCCATTAAAAGCAATTCTTTATTTTTTTTTGTCAAACCATGAAAAGTAATTATATTCAATTCGTGTTATACATTAGATGTATGCATATCTCTTAATTGAAATTTAAAATCATACTTAATAAGTCTAACCTCCTCTAACTCGAGTTTCATTGTAAATGTTCAAACATTTAATACTGATAAATTTTTAAAAAAAGAGAGAATAAAGGAAGAGATATTCAATTAGGACAAATGTTGAAGAATATATATAAAAAAAGAAGAAGATGGAATGGCATATATCCTTGCTTGCCTTCCCATTGATGAAAGTGATGATGATGATTACAATTAACAAATCAAAAACAAAAAAGTAGAAGAGCGCACGGGCGAATGAGTATATAGAATATAGATAGATAGGTAGATAGTTACTAACTTACTAAATTTTAAGTTATATTTGTTGATTACTGGGAATAAAATAATAGAAATATATGTTTCTGTTTGTTACAAGTTTACTAAATTTTATTTTTGAATATAAAATGTTTATGGGAATAGAAAAATTTTCCCAAAAAAAAGGGTGAGAATAAAGTTGCCATGAAGATGAAAATAAATTCTTATATAGTTATCTATTATAATCCCTATTTTTATGGTTATAAAAAATATTATAAAGTTAACCAAACATATTTTTCGAAATAAAATTCTCATCTTAAACAAACACACACAAAAGTCCGTTGCTTGGCAACGTGGTTTTACACGAGCGGGTAAAAAAGGAAGAAGGATAAGAAAGAAGAGTAGAGATAGAAAGAGAAAGAAAAAGGTAAGTGTGCGTGTGTGTTATTATTATTAGAGAGGAAATCGGGGGGAGGGGGGCATTAGCGCATGGAAGGGCTGGCCATGCTGAAGCAGCTCATCGGTCAGCTTCAGCAACTTCTCGACTCTCATCATCATTCTTCTTCTTCTTCTTCCATTCTTCAACAACAACCTTCTCATCAAACCATCTTCCTTCAACATCACTCTCCCAGGTTGGTTTTCCCTCTTAGATCTATTTTCACTTCATTCACTTTTAATCTAATCAACTTTCATCTTTCTTTTTTAATCAATCATTTTTATGTTTCTAGCTCATTTTTTTATTATTTATCTTTGAAGCGAATTAAGCAGTTAGGTATGTAATGCGTGAGTGTGGGTTTTCATTTCAACACTCCCAATTATTCTTTTATTTATATTTATGCTTCTAATTCCATTCCACACTTTTCCTAGGATGCCCTAAATTGCAATAATTCCTAATTTCTGTAAGTTTTTTTTTTTTTTTTTTTTTTTTTTTTTTTTTTTTTCTTTTTTTTATTTTTTTTTTTTTTTTTTTTTTTATTTTCATTTTTTTTTCCTTTTTTTTTTTTTTTTTTTTTTTTTTTTTTTTTTTACA
>Ga0228711_1001985_pt1 | contig 30980 bp, 13 predicted proteins | sample MedpolnodulmetaG_2_FD_177996 | JGI IMG/M metagenome (GOLD analysis project Ga0228711, IMG submission 177996) | Root nodule microbial communities from Medicago polymorpha collected in Santa Monica, California, United States - brown nodules | ecosystem: Host-associated > Plants > Roots > Nodule... | reverse complement strand
ATGCCCTTTTTGACTTTAAACAAATAAATGCCTTTATTCCTTGATTGATCTTAGTCAATGTACTTTACTGGGCTTTTATTTAAGTCACATGAACCTTGCATGTTCTTCATTTGGTTCATGAATTTCTAGGCTTGGTTCTTGATGTTCATCATGAACAACCTTCTGAACTCTGTCCAACCTTCTGAACTCTTTTTAACTTTCTGAACTCTGACTGAGTTCTTAAGTCTTTATGTCTTTTGATTCTTTGAATCTTGGTATGAATTGAAACTTGTTCCTGTCTTAATTAACCACTCAAGAGCACAAGTTAAGTACCAACAAATTAATCAAAGTCCATTAATTCATTAATCATCAAGGTTTGTTATCTTTAAAATTAATTAGGGATTTTGCCTCAACAATATATAATACTAATAAAATAATAAAAAAGTATTAAAATCTACTTTTGCGGTTCGGTTCAGTTTGGTTCAGTTTTGAAAAGGTGGTCTGAAATCCGATCCGATGATAGCGGTTTTCAAAATAATTTGATCAAGTAGTCTAAAAATTGCATTTTCAACTAGGACACGGTGATAACAACTAACAACGACATGAAACGTAAGACACTAGAGACGTGGATTATTATGGTAAACTACATATCCCTATCACAAAACAAGTTAGTCTTTATGTTGGTACATTTCAGATTATATAATATGAACGTATTTTTTTCATGATTTTTTTGGCAAAAGAGGGTGTATAGGGGTTCTGATTTTATAGTTCGATAAAAAACATGCACTTCAAATTTTAAAATCCGAATTGATAAAAAATGTATTTGTCCACCAAAAATATAGGGAAAAATAACATTTCGGATTATATAATCCAAAAACACAAGGACGTTTTTGGTATGTTGGAGGGCGCATGAAAGAGCAGATGGAGTAAAAGAAATTCCCTTAAGACATTCATATCAGAGACATGGTGTAACGGTGACTACAAGTGGGGAATTCGCATGGAACTAACAAAGTTAATTATAAGGGGGGTGTTTGTAGGGATGTCAATGGGGCAAGGCGGGAGTACTTCTCCACTCCTTACCCCGCCACAAAAATTGTTCCCCATCCCCATTTCCTACCTTTGAGAGTTTTTCCTGTCTGTCTGCATCCTCACAGATCCCCAAAATCCTCGTAGAGCTCCATCAACATGAAAAATTAACTAAATTTCTATTATTTTTACTCGGTTAGTTGGTAAAATGATTACAAGTTTACCATAAAACAAGTAATATTATAGTAAACATTATATAGAATAAATATTTACACATGTTGTGTGAAAAGACATATAAGCATAACATATGGAATAGTTTTTTTGTTGAATACATAAGAAATATTTGTATTTGTGAAAAGACATATTTGTTGGAACAAAATGTGTTTAAAATTACCCTCTGAGTTTTGATGATAATAAGGTATTAAAAAATGTCAATTGGATATGCTAATATTTGTTAAAGTGTGCAAGACCATGGACAAAATTTTGAGTGTCTTTAAATAAAGCATAGGTTCTGAAGATCAAATGAGAGCAATTGAATCTACAAAAAGGAAGCTTGAGTTGCAAGAATGCATCTGAAGAAAAGAGGCTCTGAAGACAATAGGTTTTGAAGATCAGAAGCACCCTTATCAGAAGTTGTTCACCATAAGCTAACGTCATCAGAGGTTCTGAAGATCATCAGAAGCTGAGGATCATCAGAAGCTGAAAGACTGGAAGTTTCAAAGTTTGTTAAAAGTTGTTATACTCATGCCTATGTACACAGAAGGAATGGAAACCTGGAGCAACGGCTATTTCATAGGAATTTGAAGGCATTGGATGCTTATCCATTGAAGAACGCATAAAAAGGACAATAGTACAATTGTAAAACCACCACTCCACTACTCCACTCACCATGTCTGCTATTGTACAAGGATACAGCTGCACCTACGCTGTTTTAATCTATACATGGAATGGATTTGAAATTGTTCTTCATAGGACAATAACCAAATCAAGCAACAGATCATTGGTGATTTGATCAAGCTTCAACAACGACTCTTTTGATGTGCTGGCAATCAACAACGTCTCTTTCACACCTTTATATAAAGGAGTGAAGACTTGAAGATTTCTATGAGACTTACAACAATTTACAAGATCCAAACCTCTGCAGAAATTGTTCCACATCAAAGTTCACTTATAATTTCTTCAAATATAAGAGTTCGTTCTCTTATCATTCTCTGCATAAATTGTTCCTCTACAGAAATTGTTCCACATCAAAGTTCACTTATATTAATCATAAGAGTTTGTTCTCTTATCATTCTCTACAAATACAATATCTCAAATAAGGTCAAAAACTTCACCCTCATTCTCTCTCATCCATTCCCTATTTCGCCCAATGTTTTCCCCTCCCCTTCAAATTCCCAAAGAGACCCTTAATTCTTGTTAGGTGCATATAAGTTGATCTATTTGAGAATTATTGTGGTGTATTTTATAATATGTTTGGTCAAATTTATTTGTTTAATTGCAGTTCTCCTAGAGATCACTTGGTTGCAGGAATTTGCTATGTGACCATGTGATCACTTGTTTAATTAAAGGGGAAATTGCTTTGACCTCCCAAAAGTTTCATTGAAATGTGATACACCCTATAGTTTTATGTAGACTCTTACCTCCCTTGCCAGTAACTCTATTTAACCATCATTACATTCAAAATAAAAACACAGAAAATTGCGCCCTGCTTTCAAACGTGACTTTAGAGTTTACTCTAAAGAAGCATAGTCATGAAACAACCATGCCTTAGTTTTATTTATAATTTTAACCTTGCATACTAAAAAGGTGTCTCGTTTTGGTGAATTTTGTATTAAGACATTGTTTGATGAAGAACGTTGAGTCAGGCAAATCATTTATCATCTTGTGCTTGAACTAACACAACATTTTACAATATGCTTATATAATTCAAAATATGCTTATATATAAGCAGTGATCAGAACATCCTACTATTTCAGCAGCTGCAAATTTGGCTTTTAAAACAGAGTAAAAAATTATAAAAGTTGTCATTATAATAAAAAAAATTCTAAAAAGCAAATAAAGGTGATGCAATTTTTTCAAATTTTTTTTAAGAAAATGAAAAATTAAAAAAAATTAAAAAATTTGTCTGAACAATGAAATTTTGGATTTTGAAGAGCGAAGTCACATAAGAAGTATCTTCTATAGGAGTAATGTTCCTTGATTTTTTTTTTATGTTCTCCTAGCCAATTTTCAGAATAATTTGATCAAGTAGTCTAAAAATTGTATTTTCAACTAGGACACAGTGGTAACAACTAACAATGACCTGAAACATAAGACACTAGAGCCGTGGATTATTATGGTAAACTACATATCCCTATCACAAAACAAGTTCAGTCTTTATGTTGATAGATTTCAGATTGTATAATATGAACCTATTTTTTTCATGATTTTTTTGGCAAAAGAGGGTTTATAGGTGTTCTGATTTTATAGTTCGATAAAAAACAAGCACTTCAAATTTTAAAATCCAAATTGGTAAAAAATGTATTTGTCCACCAAAAATATAGGGAAAAATATCATTTCGAATTATATAATCCAAAAACACAAGGAGGTTTTTGGTATGTTGGAGGGCGCGTGAAAGAACAGAGGGGGTAAAAGAAATTCCCTTAAGACATTCATATCAGAGACATGGTGTACCGGTGACTACAAGTGGGGAATTCGCATGGAACTAACAGAGTTAATTATAACGGGGTGTTTGTAGGGATGGCAATGGGGCAAGGCGGGAGTACTTCTCCACTCCTTACCCCGCCACTACAATTGTTCTCCATCCCCATTTCCTACGTTCGAGAGTTTTTCCTGCCCGTCTGCATCCTCGCAGATCCCCACAGTCCCCCTAGAGCTCCATCAACATGAAAAATTAACTAAATTTCTATTATTTTTACTCGGTTAGTTGGTAAAATGATTAAAAGTTTACCATAAAACAAGTAATATTATAGTAAACATTATATATAAAATAAATATTTACACATATCGTGTGAAAAGACATATAGGCATAACATATGGAATATTTTTTTTGGTGAATACATAAGAAATATTTGTATTTGTGAAAAGACATATTTGTATTTACGAATAATTTTTTGCTTGGGGACGGATTCCAACATGGCGGGAGGTAGTGGTGTTGAAATTCAAACCGATCGTAAATAAAACCGTAAAATGTTTTTGGATGCATTGAATATTGTTTTGTAAGAACCGTATAGATCGAATTAAATTTTGGATCGCTTTTTCAAAACCAAATCAAATCGAGCCAAACCGCAAACATAAATTTTAATAATTATTTATTTTATAAAAAAGTATTATATATTGCATTAATCTTGTCTATATTATTACTATTTCATACTTGTCGAACATAATCAATCATTTTCATTTTGTAATCTTAATCTTTTAATATATTTTATGTTAGATTTTGCAACAAATTTATTATTTTACCACCTTTGTGTAATATTGAGATGAAAAATAAAAAATTTACATGTTCTTTTTGGATATTCAAAATCTAATCTAAATTAAACTGCATATATTTGGATCGGATAATTTTTTTTTTTTTGGATCGGATGACTTTTCTTCAAAGTTGATCCAAATCGCACTGCAAACTAACAACAAGCATGTTCTCAGTCCCCTTCCCCGCACTACCCTCATGGAATCATAGGGAACTTTCTTCTCCATCCTCACGAAAAAAATTCTCGTATGCAGAACGGAAATGGGGCGGTCCCTATGGAGATCGACATTTACAAATAATTTTTTAGCAGCAAAGAAAGATTTATATTGATGAGGAACTAAACCACAAAATTTGATGTAGTACAAGAAATCCAGGGAGAGAGTTAGACTCCAATAAAAAAAGTTAACAGATCTATCTAAGAATACAATCTAACGGTAAAGTAAACCATTCACAAAATAGGCATAAAGAACCCAATTTTTATATCCAAAAATCAACTCCAAGATAGGCTTTTAATTGCATCAAGAACCTCTTCCACAAAACTCAATTTTGAGTTGAAAATTCATTCATTTCGTATGTTCCAAATTAATCACACCGCTGTATGTCATATCATCAAAAAAAACATTTTACCCCTTTCTCTTTTCTCTCCAAACTCAAAAAATTGTAGCAAGGTTTGATGATTATCCGTAATCACCACCATCACATCTATCCACTTGAACACTCCATATAAATTTACACTAGAAAGTTCACATTTTATAAAAATGTGTGATTCCGTCTCATTTACTTCATCGTAACAAGCCAGCCCCAAATCCACTCCACCCACGAGCACTCTCTTTTTAGACAAACTCTTCTTAGTTGGAATACTTTTTAGAAGTACTTGCTAAGAAAACACTATAATCTTTGATGGTGCGTAGCTCTCCCACACCAAAGGCAAATAATCAAGATGTTCCACCAAGGCTAAAGGAGGAGGGAAAATAGAATTGGTAAGATAGAAATAAATTGAACTTGTTGGGTTTTTATATTATGTTGGCTGCATTTTGTTAAAACAAGAAGTTTTTGCAAGATGTTCTACCCTAAAAATAATTGGAATTTTCTACCCTACTTTTTAAAAAATTTCAAATATGCCCTACTTTTTCAGATTCCTTGTCATACAACAACCTCCCCTAGTGGGATACCTATTTTTTTTCTGGATTTATTGTATCCCATAACTAACCCTTGAGGGATACTTTTTTTTTGGACTTATTATATCCCACAAAGGGGGTTGTGGGACATAATATTTTTTTAAAAAAAAAGATATCCCACAACGGGAGGTTGTGGGATATAATAAGTCCAAAAAAAAAGGTATCACACAATGGGAGGTTTTGGGATGGCAGAGAATCTAAAAAAGTAGGGTATATTTGGGAATTTTTTTAAAAGTAGAGTAGAAAAATAATTTTCAATTAATTTGAGGGTAGAGAAAAATTGCTATGCCTTGTTTTGTATTCTTGGAAGATTTGGCTTTCGCATGAGATCACTGAATATTTGTTTGAAGATATGACTCACGTGACTTGTGCTCCAAGAGGCGTGTGTTTCTAGAAGATACTTTGTCGGTTTAAGATTTGCCATATTTTGAAAGTTAATGTCCTAAACATTTTAGGAAACCTTTAGTATTGCTTTTAGAAGATTGTAGTTGAAGACTCTATTGGATCAGCTGTATTTATTTAGCCCGATTGAAGATCAAGCCCATCATACTCTGTCTATATAAAGGACGACTGAAACCTATTGAAGGTGATCGAAGTCGTTATATTGAAAGAGAGTCATTTAGGGTTTCATGTGTTTCCTTGTTATTTTTGAGTCTCTCTTTGTATCACCTTGATGCATTGAGTTGGACTAATTAGTTAAGTTGTATTTTGTTAACCACTCTAGTGCATCTTGCCAGAGTAGGTTTTCTTTTATTAGTTTTTATCCTATTTGATTGTAATCATTTTTGAAATCATGGGTTGTGTGATTGAGACAAAGTGAGATGGGATCTCATATCTAGGGGGAGTCTTAGATAGAAATTCTTGGGTAGTGTTTAGGTGTCAAGGTAGTGATCAAGGTTTGATCATATAAGTCTACGAACCAAAACTATTATAGTGGATTTTCTTTCTTGGCATGGATGCCTCCAGACGTAGGTGACGTTGCACCGAACTGGGTTAGCAAATATCTCGTGTTCTTCCTTTCATGCACTTTACTTTATTATTTTTTGAGAAATGCTAGCAACACACATTCTAACACACACTTTTAAACACACTCTCTTTGATTGGTTAAAATTCACATGGGTCCCATATAAATTTGGTGGGTCCCATGTGAATTTCAACCAATCAAAGAGAGTGTGTTGAAAAGTGTGTGTTAGAAGGTGTGTTGCTAGCATTTCTCTTATTTTTTATTATTTATTGTGTTAGGTTGTCATAGCTAAGTGCCTAGAACCCCGCGTACGACATTCCTGGTGTCCCGGACATCTTGTAGGACATTTGTCCACTGTGTGCCCGAATTTTAGAACTAATGGAAAAGCAACCTTGATCATGTGAACTTCATTTCAATCCTTCTTATTCCCTTGTTAGTTGCCCCGTCCGAAACTTATCCAACAATTTTTCAAACACACTGCTTCCCAAACCAAAAGCACACACCTCCATGAAAACTACCAACACCACTTATGCACCACCAATTCCCCTATTTTATAGACCAAACAATTATTTGGCTCGGACACCAAAAACAACCACGGAAATGTGGGTTTTAGTGGGATGTCTCCACACCAAATGTCAAGTCAAAAACGAGTTGCATTTCCACAATCCATGCTTTTCTTCACTACATCCAAAAACAAACCAAGCTCTCAGCCCAGATCACCAGTTAAGTAACAAATATCTTGCCACTAAAAAGAATTTACTTTACTCATTCTAGCACGAGTCATTATTGGATTTAAAGTAGTCTTTAACCCATACTTTACCATTAACACCTTCTTCGATTATGAATCACCCTCACCAAGAGCCTCCACCTCAATTTTGATAAAAGAGCCATATTAAAAAACCTTAAGTGTTCCACTCTTAAAACTCCACACCTCTTTGGCCTACAAATGTCCTCCCATTTTACCCAACCAATTTTTTTACCACCATCCTCCCCTCCCCATAACAACTTAAGTTAAAGTTTCAGAATACTTTTCCAAACACAAGTTGGCATTTTGAGGAAAGACAAATAAACAATTTAGATAGATTTCAATACCAAATAACCAGTACTACTCTTGCTCAAGACTAACAACCCTATTCTTTCAAGAGTTTAACCTTTTTTCAATTGCATCCACCACCAGCACCAATGTTGAAGCCCTGATTAGATTCACACCTACTGATAAGAAGAGATAAATAAAATACATCTTTCTCACCTTGAAATTTAAGACATCTAGCACCACTTGCATGAAATTGGTGTGGAACTAACACCAAACAACCAAGTATTATCAACGTTAACCTTTAATCTAAAGATCAGCTCAAACCATCTAAGTATTGCATTCCTTGACCATATATTTCCTACGCGCGCCTCTCTTTAGAATATGGTCTCATCCACATATTGAAGATGCCACTAATGTCTTTGAATTTTTGATCCGAAAGTCCTTAAATTAACTCAAGTCTAGCGCCATCTCCATTAAATCAGTCAAACCTTCTGCCACTAGCAAAGAAAAAAAATGGGGCCAACATATCACCTTGCTTGAGACCTTGGCTAATTGCCACCTCTTTTGTAGGACTCAAATTTACCAAAACTGAAAAATCCTTAGTATGCAATCCACTGAGCTCCAACTTACCGAATCAAAGGCATTTTCAAAAACAACCTCAAAGATCAAGCACTCTCTCTTTTACCTTTTTTCTAAGCCAACCTTTTCATTTGCCACCACCCCCATCCAGCAAAAGTTTTCCTTTAATGAATGTAGATTCATTTTTAATACAATTTGGTCCATCACTGCCCCAAGTATTTTGGCTAATACTTTAGCCGGTAACTTGTATACTGATATTTCAAGTGAAATTAGATGATTAACTCATGTTATTCCTCTGTATGCATGAATTTGAACGATTATGATATCCATTTAAGCATATCATTTTTCTGACTTGACTTAAGACGGTCAAACAATTGTGATCTTCTATAGTAAGGGTTCTCTAGAGTCCGTGAAGGTTCAATCCTTGTTTGGTCTTCAACTTCTTCTAATTAGAAGCACCAAACACTTTCTTGTCATTAATAGTTCTGGACTTGTTCATCATGAAACTCTAACCTACTTCCTTTGAGTTATAGTGTTGATTCAGTTAGAGTGTTGATTCACATACCCGTGTTCCATTGATTGGAGGCACGAGGTGACTTGCATCTTCTTTTTCGAACTTACCTTGACACTTCAATAAATTGTTAGTAGACAAAATTTTCATTTGCCTCGTTATTTTCTCATCATCAAAACCTCACTAGTTGAAGATGTATATGAATCAACCGATCCCAACAATTGAAAAATAAATACCCGGACACTGCAAGGATGACATGTGTCATGTCTTATGTTCAATTAGACATTTGGATGAAGGGAAATGACCGCAAAAAGGTTCAAATTGAATCACCGATTTTAATATAAATTAGATAACAATGATGTTTGCACTCATTATTTATAACTAGCGAAAAGACATACCTTTAATGTCTGAAACATAAAATAATTAATCACAAATTATTTAATTAAATTAGATTTAATTAATAAAATTTTGATAGACATAAGGATTTGGGCTTATACTATACAAGGTCCATTATTGTCAAACAAAACTATACAAGGCCCATTAGGGCAAAGTGAAGAAGGATGATGTGTACATAAACTAGAAATTAATGTGCCGCTTTATTCTCTCCTAAGACACACTCATTTGTTGTGCTCTTACAAGTTGTTCTAAGGTATGGGATGATCATTCTTTACGTGCAATAGTTGTAGAATTGTGTTGATGGTTAAAAAAAGTTTATTCCCTGTGCCAAAAACTATTATTATGATTGTTGAATGAATGATTGGTGATGCATTGAATATGGAATTTGTATGATACTAATATGTCTTTGATTATGCTATTTGTGTTAATCAATCCAATGTTAAGTTTATTTGATTAAATAAATAAGTCAATCAATTAACTAGAAGCGTTAATCGATTAAGTTATCAGTAGATCATTGATAATTGATGTTTATTATATTTTTTTAAGATTCAATATGCTCGTTAATATATGTTATAATTGATAAATTATGATTAATGATTAGTATAACTTGATTTCTGTTAAGACAATTGATGAATGAAAATTGATTAAGTTGAGTTGTTTTTTTTAAAAGGTGGTTACTGGCGTGGACTACAAGATTTGGCTGGTGATCATTTCTTAAGTTGTAAGAGGTAAACACGAAAAACTATTATGTAATTCTTGTAGTTTTATAGTGATGTAATCAAGGTGATTTTTTGCTTTTTAGATTGATTTTAAGAGAAATTTTTAAGAGTTAAAATTTGGATCCCACAACAAAATCATTATAGAGAAGCATGGATTGTAATTTTTACCAAGTTGTGCAGTGATTCATGGTGTATTTTAGTGTTTATCTCTTATGCAAATTTTTGCTTCAACGCTTAAAACACTTTATACTATCACCATATTCGAAGAAAAGAATGAGCATGAAAAAAATATTATTAAAGTGATATAATTGTGATTTTATTGTCATTTGATTTTTGATTATATGCATTTTCATGATAGAACTTAGTAAAAAATATAAGAGATTACTTATAAGAGATTATGTGGATTTTGATTTTGATTATATGCATTTTGACCATATCTATCTCGTTGACCAATATCTATCTCTTAAAGTTATCCACATTGACTATTGATACCATACAAAATTATGAATTAATGTCGTTCATTTGACTATAATATTTTTTAACAATTATACCAACGTAATTTTTGATGTAATTTTTTTCTAAATGATTTGAATTAATTACTTATAAGGGATAGATATTGGTCAACGAGAATATAATTCATCTCATATACTAAAAGGGAAAAGCTTCATGGTACGGGAAGTACAATGACGAAAAACGACGAATGAATATACACCGTAAGATATATTTTAGATTGTAAAATATTTATGCTTTTTATATATTTTATAAATATGACTCCACCGTCCACATGTACTGTGTGACTCCCATACTATAGTTTTCCGTATTATATAGCGTTCCTCATAGTAAAAAATATATAATTTAAATTATCAAATTTATTTTAAGAGAAACACACACATCAATTATTTATTTGTTATCAAACAAATAGATTTATAAATTAAATAGTATGTTTAATTATTTTTCGATAAAGAAATGAATTTGACTATTTTCAAAAGAAACTAATTCGTTTCAATGAAATAGTTTTATACAATATCACTACACAAAAAAAAAAATAGTTTTATACAATATAAAATTATTAATTTTTTTTACAAGATAAAGTTATTAATTATAAACTGACTTTTTGACCTAAAATTATAAACTTATTTATACTATTATAGTATCATTTAATTTTGGTCAAAAATTGACTTAATTAAATAATTGGATGCATCTTTTTAAAAAATTATTAATTTAATTATTTCAAATATATATTTATTTATTAGTTTTTGTTCACGTGGCCTAGTGGTTAGAAATTTCACTTTTTAAGGTGAATAGGTAGAGCGTCCAGGGTTCAAAAAAATATTTCAAATATATTAAATATGATATAATAACATGTATTTACCTATTTAAATATTTATAATTTATAGTATTAAGTAAGATTAACATTTTTTTCACTACCAAAAAAAAGATTAATATATTTTTATGATATTAAGTAACATTAATATAATATGGTTTATATTAATCACACAATTACGGATCAATCCAAATGATAAAAGATTTAAACCCCTTAAACAAGTGATCATGAGTTCGATCTCTTACTTTTGTGTATCGAGAAAATCTATTTGGGAGAAGAGAATCCATCTTGTGTAGCCTATAGATTCTTTGGCGGAGATAGGTCATAGTTAAACAGCGATAAAAAGTTCGTACCAATAACATTTTAACAACAACAAAAAAACTATACAATTAAGAATGTTAATTAATATTCACATAAAGTAATCCACTTTAGTTGACTTGATGATGTTGGCCTTGGACCTTGTAGTGTGTTCATCTCAAAGCTTCAGATTCGATTATCTCTAATATCAATTTCAGTGGGTTAGTGTAACTTTTTTTTAAAAAAAAAAAATATTCATAGTAAGTTACTCATTTATAGCAAAATTCATTTTCAAAGTCAAGGATATGAGAAATTTAAACTTTTAACGTAACTATTAGCAAAATGTATACTTTATTTTTTGATAAAAAGAAAGTTAATTTCAATAGATATTAGAAAAATATTATATAGTGGTATTCTACAGTGAGTTTGTTTCATTTATCTAACATTCAATTACTATTTATTTACTAGAGATAAACACAAATGTTAGATTAATACAAATTATTTTAGTAGATTTCATTAATCTTTTAGTTGTGTTTATCTTTCTCATCAATGAACGATAAATATAATGTAATAAATCGACCAAACCCAAATCTTTTTAGGTAGGTTGTGAACAACTTTGTCAACTTCTTTTATTATTTTTTTTGTGTCTTGTTAACTTCTCTTTTTATTCATTAGCATAGTCTAGCTTTTTGGTGATATTATCTCAAACCAATTTGCTAACTGACACATGAGTAATCCTTTCTGAGCCGATCATAGTAGTCCATTAGAGAGCATGGAAAATACCGATGCCCTCTCATTCTAATACTAAGTAGCTTAGAAGCTCATAAATTAGCTATGGTTGTAGACATATAAGCATTAGTATCTCAAACATTTTGAGAAGCAAAGAAATTACTTGAATCAATGTTACATTTCAGCTTTCCAAGAGAAAGCTTTTACCAAGAGCTGCAACATTAGAACAACACCAGAACCTTACAAAGTGACCATTTTACTTACCCATGTTGATTCGCTAAAATTTAAAATCCTTTTGTTCCAAAAATTTAAAACCCTCTTTGTGGCTAATTAATTATACTACGTATATATACATTTTGGATAAAATACATTATGATTATGAACATTAAATTTCAGCTCATCCTAGTCTCGACTAAATCTTTTTTACATTACCATTAAATACGTTCTAAATATTTCAAATATTTGATCTACCATATTCATATATAACCACTAATTAGAAAATAAACTTTTTTAGCAAGTAAATTTAGCGAGTTTCATAAGTAAAATTTTGTTACATTATAATTTTTTGTGACACGATATTCAATTCATCATTATTAACAAATTTTGTTGTATATTCTTCATTGTTTAGTGTTTTTTGTTTTAATTTTGTAACAAACTTACTTACCCAAATTAAACCTTGTGACCAAAGAAGAACTTATCCATTATCAATAGGAAACAAAATTATCATGACTACATGTGTGTCAGTGCAGCATGTGTGATGATGAGTGTAAACTCTAATTATTAACAAAAATAAAACCTTAGCAAACAACATCATCTTTGTGGCAAGAAAATCAAGAAACCATGCTTGTTTTTGTCTCATATGAGACCGTTATGAATCCATGCACATGACTTTCCACGTGCCAAAGAACATCAACCTAATAATAGGTAATGTTCGTTTAACAATTAAACTCCACTCGTTGTCATGTTCCGCCAGATTTGGTCATTATTATAATCATTAAATTCTAAACAAGTACACTACACGAAGTTTATTGTGAATGTTCACTTTCACAAACGAGCGACAGATAAAGATTTAACAAAGGTCTTTTTCTTTATCTCTGTGTCACTTTCAATCACACTTTTTAAGGAAAAAGACAAAAAAAGAGTGAAACCAAAGAAGTAATTTAAATAGTGGAGAAGCTCATTGATTATGATTGATCTGAACACCCTTTTGAGTCGCATTTCATACGGAAAATTTGTGTCTTACCAACATTAAGGTTTCTTTGTTTTATGATTCTACGGGGAACAAATTCAAATTCATGAAATATGAATATGAATTCTGTTTTTTATTTTATTTTTTTGTGATTTGTGATTCTGTGTAATTTTCTATAAGGTGAATTAGATCATTGAAAGCATTGTTGATTTTTGCAGGGTGTGAAAAGATGAAGAATTCTCCTTCAGATCAAGGTTTTTACATTGAGAGTGATGAAGATGAAGAGAAGGTGTTGGGAAGAGAAGTGAATGATGGAAATGAATCAGACTTTTCCAATGACTCTGATGAGAATGAAGGAGAGAGGAGGCCCAGTTCTTACAGCATGGCATGGCCTCAAAGTTACAGGTAAGTTCCTTTGTTTATTGTGAATTATTTGCCTCTTGCATGAAACATGATAGGATGATGATTTTCAATGAATAATTACACTGTTATCCAATGAGATACCATCATTTTTCCATGTCATACCATCAATTTCAAAATAAACTTTAGTGAGGTGGCAAAATAGTGAATTTTCATTGGATGTCAGTGTAAAACTGTTTTACATTAACAATTCATATCATTTAAGTCGAATTTTAAATGAAATTGGTTTTATGACATTGATTTGATGAAAATTGTGTTGAAGTAAAATGATTGTAATTTGGATGAGTTTTGTTTTAACTTTAGTGTAAATTTTGTAATCTAGTGCAAACTCTAATTCCTTTTATCAGTTATAGTGTATGTTTGAATTTACGGTAAGTTTGACAAAATTTCATTAGTACTGTGATTTTGTTGAAGATCAGAGTGTAGTTTTTATCAGAAACATAGTAGAAAACGGTGTTTCATCAAACTGTCTACCAATCCGAATATGTACAAAGTAAAATGAAGGTTTTGAGGTAAAATCAAGTATACCTCAAGCCAACCAACCATGAACCATCCCAGATTTTACTTAAGTCATGTTTGACAAATACAAAATCAATTTTGATAGTTTCTTATGTAAAACCAAGCACACAATCAATGGTTTTTCGTAAGGTTTTAAACTGTGGATGCGCTTTCTGAAAAATCATGCCTTACTAATGTTAGTATATGATCAATTTAACATGGAACTGTTGTGATTAGCTTCAGTTTATAGTGAAAACAGGATCTGCCTTATTGTCATATTACCAAAAGTTTAAGAAAATTTATCACCCTTGTATAGTTTCTGTTTTATCATTTGATTGCAAAAGTTTACCACCTTAAGTTAAATGCGTCAAACCTGAAATCTAGTTCTGATGATGTGATTAAAATTTCAGGCAATCCATTGATCTGTATGGTAGCATGCCATCGCCGAATATAGGATTTCTTGGAACGACGTCATTGGCAAGATTAGGCAGTTCTTTTCTCGGTTCAACTTTGACAAGGAGGCCAACTGCTGAAACTTTACAGCCAGAGAAAAAGCCTCTGCTACCACCGTTGGTCGACGAGCAGCATCGCCGTAGCTCTCAGATATTGCTTCCTCCCCTATCATCTAGGAAGTCTTCAATTAGGAAGGATACTCCCAAGATATCTCATGAAGTTCATTTTCCTGGTCAATGCACTTTTGGACAAGCTGTGCTTAATGGTAAGTACATAAGTAGTGGAACCTTTTGTGATATTTAGTTTCATAAAAATATATCAACCCCTCTTTACCTTGGTGAATATTTAAAAAATTTGTCATTAAAAGAAGAGGTAATTAATTGTAAGTTTATATTACATATCTAATAAAAATGAAGCACACTAATTGTTAGATTATACATGAATTGCCTAGTGAAATGGAAATATTTACAGATGTTTATACTTGGAAGAATAGTTATTTAATGGAAGTGCTTGAACTTTTTCCTCTCTTTATGTACAAAACTTATGACTTGAATCATATAGGATTGAAAACATTTTGCTTATCATACTTATCTGAGTTATCATAGCAATTTACCATCTTCACAATAACCAATCAAATATATATGATTGTCAAAAAAAAATCAAATATATATGCTACATTGAATAAACTGTTTTGTGTTGAATTGAACTCCCATTTCCATAAGGACTTCAGTTTGATTATGAGTCAGTGGATATGTCAATGTTGCAAATTGTGAATTTTTCTCAATTTTTCACTGTTAAATTGAACATTTTTCATGCTTTTCTCTCTAACTCCTAAAAGCTTCATCTGTTATGTGAAGGCAAAATGTTGGTTTTTATATTTGCAACACGCCACTCCGCATGATAGTCCTTGAAAGGCTACCTACAAAAAATAACACCTTTTCAGCACACTTTCTTATCGGTTGAAATCTAAATGAGCCGGATAAAAGAGTGTGTTGCTAGTGCTACAGCCTCTGCCTTTTAATCTTAAAACAGAAACAAATAGGCCCTATTATGAATAGAGAAAAATGAATGAAAATAGATTTCTCATTGATGAATTGAGCTAGTACAAGTTGTATATATACACAAGAGTGTCTCTATGTTAGCTTATTATGTGTAACAAACACAAGATTACTAACTCTTAACGAACTCATGATTACTTGTTGCACAAGTCATCATTTTCTAACTACCCGTCTAACCGTCTAATGATTACTTGCTACACAAGTAATCCTTTCTTAACTGATATAATGTAATAGACCCATCATAATGTAACAATGTAGTATTAATGTTTTATTCATGTTTTGGCTTATGCTGCAGGCATAAATGCTCTTTGTGGTGTCGGAATCCTTTCTGTCCCTTATGCTCTCAAAGAAGGTGGATGGGCTGCACTTTCAATCTTACTGATATTTTCAGTATTTTCCTTCTACACTGGCTTGCTGTTGCGTTATTGCTTGGACAGTCAACCTGGACTTGAAACTTATCCTGACATTGGCCAAGCTGCTTTTGGTACTTATGGACGTGTTGTCATTTCAGTAAGTCCTTTTTACATATTCTTATTTTCCATCAACTTAATCTAAAACCATTATTTCTTATGTCTTACCTTCCGTTTTATTTTTCATTTTTCTTTTGTATGATACAGGTGATATTATACATGGAATTATATGTAAGTACATCTGCGTTATTGTTATTTGTCATAGCAACAGAATATAAACATAATTTAAGAGAGTATCTATCTGGATTTAACATTTTCATATTATTGCTAAAGTACCAACTACTAGATTTATCTATGAATTAATTTATCTTGAATTGGAGATTTATGATTATCATGTTAATGTGACAAACGTCTACCATAAATATCTATTATTATGCAGGCTTGTTGCATTGAATACATAATAATGGAAAGTGACAATCTATCTTCATTATTTCCAAATGCACACTTAAGTTTGGGTGGATTTGAATTGAATGCACACATTCTGTTTGCAATCTTGAGCACATTGGCTATTCTTCCCACCGTTTGGCTCCGGGACCTTCGCATTTTAAGTTACATATCAGGTAAAAATGCTTCTTTTTTTTTGCAAGTATATGTAGTTCATCTGATAATTTGGATATAACACTTGTTTGGAAAGATGACTATAGCACTGAATGTACATTTATGTTATGTTGTACTAGCTTGTGGAGTGATTGCAACGATTTTAGTGGTACTGTGCTTGTTGTGGGTTGGAGTGGTAGATGATGTTCCCATGCATACAGAAGGAACAATAACACTGAGGCTTTCAACATTCCCTGTTGCTCTTGGTCTCTATGGTTACTGTTTCGCTGGACATGCTGTGTTCCCAAATCTGTATACTGCTATGGCAAATCGAAATCAATTCCCTAAAGTACTCTTGACTTGGTAAGCAAAACAACTTATTCATATACTAGTATATATATCCACTTTCATCTTGAAATTGTAGGACCATATATGATATATCAACTAAACCTATTTATTAATCATATTAAAAAATTAACTCTAGAAATGTAAAATGTTAATCAAGTTCGCCCCTTTTGTATGAATGTATTATCAAATATATCATTAATGTGTTATCGACTTTACCAATTTAATGTCATTATAGTCCATGTGAATGTGAATAACAATAGAGGGAGGAATTTAACATTTTGTAATTTGAGAGTATATTTTGGAATATTGTTGATCTGTCCGATGAAGATCCAGAAATGAATACGGTTGTGCTTGATGTTCCATTGCAATGGAAGTTGATCGCGAACTTCGCCGTGGTTTTCATGGCGGAGGAGAATTGTATCTCCAAGCATGTCAGCACTCCGACGCCCAAATCAGTGAGAGAAATGAAGTGGCTATGTGCGAAATAAGGTAAAAGTGATTCGTACCATGGGGGTGACACTATATCACCCTTATATATGTGTGTAGGAGAATAATCGTCTCCGTGAAATGCAGTGCCCTTGCAGGAGGCGGTTAGAGATGGCCTCAACGGCTCAGATGGCCGAGGCGTGCTCCAGTGCGATATTCCACACGGAGCTTAACCTGCTCCATCGCTGTCGTGGGCTAGTCTTATTTGGGCTTAGGCTCGTTGGGCCTTAGTAGCCGGTCCGGAACAATTGTTAATGTTACAGTCCTACAATTTTAAGGATGACATTGAGTATTTACTCAAATTAGACAAATATTTTAAATGTAAGAAATAAAATGAAAATGAGAAATTTGTAATTAAAAATTAAACAAATTTGATTTCTTCTAAGTTTCTTTTTCTGAATCTAATATGTGCAAATGTTTTTTCATGTAGTTTTGCTATTTGTACAACTATGTATTTTACCGTAGCTGTTGTTGGATACTCAATGTTTGGAGAAAATACACTGTCTCAGTATACTCTTAACATGCCTCGAGGATTAGTAGCCTCCAAGATTGCTGTGTGGACTACGGTATGCTACTATGCTCATTCTACATTATACTCAACATGTTTTCTTAATAAACTTTGCTACTTGGTTAGAGAAATTTCTAACTTTATTTATCATGTGTTTTGTTTTGCAGGTGGTTAATCCATTTACCAAATATCCTTTATAAGTGCTATATAAAATCATGTTTCCAATTATTGTCTCATACTTCTCCACCTTATCTCTTAGCTCTAATTATATCATTGACTATATTCATTGATTTTGTTGTTATAATGTATAATATTTTGTTAATAGTTCAAATTGGTCTTTGTGAAAAAATAGATACATATTTAGTTCCTGGAAAATGAAAATCATCAATTTCATCTTGAAAACTTATAAATGTCAATTAAAATAGTCTTTGATGAGAATTAAAGTATCTGTAAAAATGATTTAAAATGACTTATTTTAAAATTTTATTTTGTTAGAGACAATAAATCTTTGCATTTTTTCTTAAGATTATTTTGAATCTTTCCTCTTATTTATGTATCCTCTAAGATGAAAAATTAATGTTATTTCTTAATTAGCACCACATATGCTTTGAGTCTAACTCCAGTAGCACTGTCGCTAGAGGAATTGATACCACCATATAATCCAAACTTTCAGTTCTACTCCATCTGCATCAGAACAGCACTAGTTGTTTCTACACTGCTTGTTGGCCTTTCAGTTCCCTTTTTCGGTTAGTCTTTCGTTCTTCAAGTTAACCGTCTCTTTAATATTTTGTCTACTGATTCTGAAACTACATATTTAAAACAAACAGATAACAAAGAAATATGATAAGGTTTAAGATTCAATTTTAATTTTAATACTTGAGTAAATGATTTTATTGTTGCACTGTTGGATTATGTTTTTGCAGGTTTGGTAATGTCATTAATTGGATCCTTGCTCACAATGTTTGTTGTAAGTTTCCTTCATTAACTGTTTGATTCAGTTTCTTTCATTAACTAGTCATATATATCATTTAGATGATTAAATTAAATCCAACCTTGGATGCAGTCCCTTATTCTACCATCTGCTTGTTTCCTAAGCATCAAGGGAGGCAGAATCAAGCGCTCTCAGGTATAATGATTGTCTCAAATTGTCCTAGTCATAAATTTACTGTTTTATGTTATTTCATATAACGTGTTTTGACAATCCAAACGACTTGAATCTGAAAAAAACTTGTAACATTACAATATAGCTTTAGTCTGTTTGGAGTGGTTGATACATTGTGATTTATGTCTGAGGTGGACGGATAGTTGAATATGCAAACAATAGGGCGTGTTTGATTAGAGAAAAGTTTTCTGTTTTTATTTTGTATTATTACCGATAATCATAATAGGTCAAAGAAATTGAATATGCGAACAATAGGGGACGTTTGATTAGAGAAGAGTTTTCCATTTATATTTTTTACTTTTACAAATAATCAGAATAGTAGTATAGTACCGCCTTATTTTCGATTTGTTTCTTGATTTCAAGAATTTGTATCGGCAGAGTTAAAAAATGTACACTGTTACTAATACAAATCCATAAATGTAGAAATGTTAGACCATCATATATTTTTGTTACAAGACCAAATATTTTGAACCATTTCTTGTTCTATAGTTATTATGATAATATAACCTCCAATATCTGGCTATCGTTTTTTTCCTTTTCATATATCTACAGGTACTACTATGTGTTACAGTGGTTATAGTAGGTCTTGTATCATGTGGTTTTGGATCGTACTCAGCCATCTCGGAGATGATTGCGGAAATGTTTGCATGAAGTTTTGCGGCTTAAATCCTGGATTATGACATTTGTCTGCTATTTTGTTAGCCAGATTCCAGTTCATATAACTGTTTTAGATAATTTCATTTCCAACCCCAAAGTTTGATCTCAACTTTTCACAATTGGTTTCTTCATTTTGTTACTTTTACTTGTGGTTATCGCGGTTCTATTACCATATCACAAAACATAGTTTTGCTCCGTTTTCAAGTTTGGAGAAGTTAAGCATATACTGTGGCAGAGAACCAAATCTGAGATTGTATGAAGAGATCAAATGTTTTATCAAGGGGAAATTTTGATGCTTAGAATTGTGGATGAGGAATTGATAAATGCATTATTGCATTTGCATGAGATTTTTATTTTAAGAACATAGTTTATACACTGTTGTCCTCTTGAAATGGTATACTATCTTGCCTTGGCTAGCAATACATTGCTACCACACTTGCAAGGTGCAGCTTATACTGTTTCCTTGATTTGTTTCCTACTTTTCTTGTTCATTTTTTTATATATTAGAAAATTTAGATTAGGGGAGGCATACCCTCATGCAAGGTTACATATAACCTACCAATTGCAGAGTTTTGCACCAGAATCCAAGTCGCAACGCGTGTGAACGTAAGGCCTAACCATCTGTGCCATCACAATTTGTTTCCTTGTCTGTTTTTTGTAGTATGCTTAATAAATCAACTCATGTCCATTAGTTAGAATCCCATCAAATGAGTAGTGGTTATAGGCTAATATAGGTTATGAAACTAGTTATTGCACATTTAAGAAAATAGCGTTAAAACTCTTAGGGAGAATTTGCCGTCCATTTAGGTCTCATAAAACTCGATAAATTAATCTCTGCAGTTGCACGGAGGATACCCTATTTTAAAAAAAAGGGGGATTTGTCCTATACTTAAATTCGTTAGCATCTACATATGCATGTAGAATTTTTATTTTATCTAAAAACACTTTGTGATGGATGTAACAATTATAAAACTCATCTTACTTGAGTGAATTAAAAAATCTAATAAATACACGTTAGCAACTCCTATAGATATTTTGTAACAATTCTAACATGTATTCTTGCATTCCATGAATTTAACTCTCCCCTTTTGGAATTCACATAGATCATGGTTGCATTGCATCTATGTTCCTATTTGTATATTATGTTACCAATCTGCAGAGTCTTTTGGGCATTAAATATCTATGGATGTGGCTGAGTGCTACAATGCAAATTCTAGTTATCCGTTCTTCTTTGTTGTTCATTAACACCATTTGTCCTATATATTGAACATAAAAAACTAGAGATTTCAATTGCTCGTACTAAAAGTTTATTTTGTCCACCTCGCAAAAAATCACATGACTTCTTTAATGGAGGAATTTTCTATTTTAAATCACTTTTTTTTTTTAACCAAATGGGGTTGAGAGGGGTCTCCGACACTCGAAGACTATCCTTAATGATGTATATCTCTATTTAAAACTGGTGCCAATGAGCTATCTCCGTTGGAGAAGATATATTTCGAGTACCTAATGGAACATAGGTCTCACTTAAGCACTCTAATTTTAAGTGGAACCCACAGCACTGACGGATCCAGGACCTTGGATTAGGAGGTGTAAATTATTTCGTTGTAAAAATTTTTAAACTTTTTTCCAGATAAAAAATTTGCACATTTTAATTCTATGAAATATCTTCTTTTACACAAATAGTCACTAATGTTTGACCAATTTTACCTTAAATTTTTAAATGTCCAATAACCATTTTTACGATATTAAAAAAATTATATAATCAATATGGGATAGTGAGCGGTTAAAGGACAAAAAAATTATTGAATATATTATACTACATACTCACTTGAAAATTTACTCTCTCTTCTCTCTTTAGATATTATTATTTCAAATTCCAAGTGATAAGTATGTAGTATAATATATTGAATAACTTTTTTGTCCTTTAACCGCTCACTAACCCATATTGAATTACTGAATTAGACGAGGGGTATAATAGGAATACACAAAAATATCACTAATCTCCTTCGCTTTCAACTCAACTTTGGTGAGAAAGGACTTTGTGTGGGGTCCACATGTTTTTAGTCATTCTCCCCTATTTCTCTTCACTACCAAACATGGTAACTTCACTATCTTTCTTCATTATCTCTCTTCCTTCCATCTCTCTTCTCTATTTCTACTCTACCAAACACAGTGTTAATAATATCATTAAAAGAGAGAAAAATCATAGCCCTAGTATCTAAAGTGAAAAAATTGAAGGAAGAAAAAAAGGACAAATACAAAAGAAGGAGAGGAAAAACAAGTTATCAGGTTATATCTTAGCTTTGTAAAAGAAAAGCAGCACCATCTACATGGCCAAGTGGTAGGAGAGCTTGACCAAACCTTCCGACCTTGTGTTTGACCCTTCTTATTTATCCAACGAAACGGACACAGATATCACACTATCTGCATCCATGGATATCCATTAACATCTCTGTCATATGAATGATAATTGGGGTTTAAGTGCAAACTATTTGGGCTTAAGATGCAAACTAAAAAAAACCAGGTTGGTCAAAATGCAAAAATTGTATGGGTATAAGTGCAATTTTCAGGGTGTGCAGGTACACACCCTCGTCATGCATTGAATCAGCCGCAGGGCCACATTCCTTATAATATTAGAATATTGAAATGAATAATATAAAGCTATTGAAAGATGATTAACGGGTTCCGTTTAAAAAAATGAGTGATATATACACGTGAGATTCATTTAAGTACTAAAACATAGATGTCTTCATCGTAAAAGTTCTAAGAGCATCCACATTGGTAGGGTCTTTACCATTTAAGACGCGATACCTAATAGGTACCTCCAATGTGGGAAAAAAAAATTAGGGGTCTCTTAAGACCCATGGTCTAACTTAAGACTCCAAATCTTAAGTGGACTTCACACCACTTTTCAATAAAATAACCATTATTTGAGTTGCTTTTGTTGCTTTTCATTAATACTCCCTCCGTCCCTCAATAGATGACCTATTTGAGAATATACATTATTGACTTGACATATTTTGACCATATTTTTCTCCTCATTCACAAAGATAAATAATATCATGTAAGATGTTGTTGGACTGTAAAAGGGATATGGATTTGGTGCTGTAAAGCACAACACAGTTTTCATTTCAGCCATTGGATGGTTTTACAAAATTACAATAGTGCCATGCCAATAAAGATCCAATGGTCATAAATCAAAACAATGTGAAACTGTGTGGTTTATTACAGCAGCAGATCCTGGTCCCTGTAAAAGGTAGACGGACCACCATATGGTTATTTTATTTCTTTTAGAAAAGAATTTAACGGTCAATGATTGTATTGATAAATTTTATCTTTTTGATCGTTAACAATTGAGCTTGATACTTCATAGTTTACTACACTCACACGCTTTATACACCAATCATCTACACTATTACTAAATTTCAACTACTTTCAATACAAAAATTATACATGACTACAAAATGTATTGGAGAGAGATATTTATCTTTTTTACATTGATAAATAAAAACAATGTATTTTAGTATTTTTGATAATATGTACTAAGACAAAAAAGTTGTAACATAGTTCAGCGAGTGACAAAAATTCATATATTTGTCTAATTCCTTATTACGTTCTTTGTCTAGTCTATGACAACTTTTAAAATCAAATAGAGATCTCGAGATATTTAACAAATCAAACACATTTTTTTTAAACAAACAAATCAAACACATCTAAACTACTAATTAATATATATAATACAAATTTAAAAATATATGGGACCTAAGGCTTAAGTGTTGATGACCTTGTACTATACATGCGGCCATGGTTATACATGGTGTCGAATTTAATCTCCCATCTTATTAGAACAATATTGTATTTTCTTTTATGAATAGATTCATTATTGGGATAATAGTCATTTTGGTCTTTGAATGTGTAACGAACAGGTACAACAATCATTTAATGTATCAAAATTTTAAAATAGTTCATGATTATACATTTTGTTAATCAAAATAATTTTTCATTGTTGACATTAACTCTTTTCATATCAGGACTAATATGAGAGTAAATAAGTATTTACAAGGACGCAAATAACAACAAGTAAGTATATCGAGAGACTTGTATAACAATATTAACTAATAATTTCAACCTAAGTAATTATTTTAACTAACATATTGCATCATCAAATGATTATTCATTACAAATTCAAAAAGCAAAATGACTATTACACCGTTTTTTAACTTTACTTTTTGTATGGTTTGGTTCATGCCCCATTTCCTTTATTTTAAAAATATTTTTAGATAATTAGTGGTTGCTGACGTGTGAACATGGATGCAATTTTTTATTGTTAAAAAATACACTTTCTTTGGCATCACATTTGTGCTTTTTCATGCCTTTTATTACTAAAAAAACATACATTATTGTCGTTTAAATCTTTATCACATCACGATTAATGATAACCACACACATTTTAATATACATTTTTTAACACACATTTTTTATTGATTACAATTTATATAAGTCTCACTAAAGAGCAATTCTTGTGTGATCACAACCACAAATCAATTTATTATTTTTATTATTGAAAATATTGGTTAATGTGTATAGTTGTGTGTGTCTAAATGATTTGGATTTGTGTTTGTGACTATATTAGAATTTTCCCCCACTAAATCATATAGATCTCGCATAAATAAAGCTGATGTATTTCATATAAATTTTAATCAATAAAAAATATTATGTTAAAAAATACGTTGCTAACTTTTTATAGTGTATGTTGGGGGTAGCACTTTGGTGACATTGGGATGCATGACATTGACCAACCACAATATCACAAGTGTATAAAAAGACAAAAAACTATAACTTTCTTCTCTTTCACTATCAAACATATTTTATCATTTTACACACTTGTGACATTGTAATTAGTCAATCTCACGCGACATTCACACCCAAACGTCACCAAAGTGTTAGGTGTATATTGGACTAATTGAACCTATATGAAAATACTAGAGGGATTAAAATAAAGCAAGAAATAAAGTTTGACTATGGTGAGTGAAGTTGACATGAGACGCGCCCCTCTTAAACAGAGAAGGCACCGTGAGTCGGACATTTGGCTTCTCTTCTCTTACAACCAGCAAGCAAGCAAGCAAGCAAACAATGGCGCAACATGTTGGATTTGGGTCCCACCTTCACCTTCATCATTACCCATTCTTGTTCACAAAAAGTACAACTTCAATAACCGAGTCAAGTTCAACTACTCTCTCTCTCCCTCCTTGCTTCCCTTCCTCCTCGATTTCCCACTCGCGTTCGTCGATTCCATTGAAGCATGAAGAAGGAGAAGGACTGTTGCAGGATGATGATTCTGTTGTTTCGTCTCTTCAACCAATCTGCAGCGAAGAACACTTCAATCGCGTCCTTGCTGAGTCTCAACAATCTCTCCTCGTTGTTTGGTAATTACATTCCATTCCTTCTTCTTCAATTCATATACCAACTTTTTGAACTATTTTACAATGTTTTCAATGTAATTCCTATGTGCAATGTTATGATCAAAATACTGGTGGTTTGCGTGTTAGTAATTTGAGCTTTGTAATATTCCTTATGCCTTATGTTTAAGTAGACCAAAATTGTTACACATTGCTGGAGAATCGGGCTGAGAGTAGTTTATAAACACCTATTCTATTCAACCCACTGAGATGCCTTTTAATTAAGTGCAAAACCCTGATGGCTTACACAAGACTCAAAACGGACAATACCTCTGAAAAAGTGGTGTAGCGGACTTGAGGTCGGCACAAACATCTTATTTTAGCTTTTACACTGAATGATAAACTTATATTTCTTTCGTTTTTCTGTTTAACGAGTAACTCTTTTTATGGGATTTGAGGTGAGATTATTTGGTTTGCAGGATGGCTAATTGGTGCAGAAAATGTATATATCTAAAACCCAAATTGGAAAAGTTGGCAGTAGACTATTATCCAAGGTGAGATTCCATTTTTTTTTTTTTGACTATCACACAGAACTGCAATAATTTAACCAAAGAGTCTGTAAGGGTGGTTCATTATCAAGAAAGTTTTTGTGGGATATAAATACTTAGGCATTTTTCGGGTATGGGATTGGAGATATAAAATTATGAGTACTGTTGCCCAGGGGTTTTCAACTTTATCAATTAAAAGTTGTAATAGCAATGGGAAAAGGGCTTGCAACTTTTCATTTCAAAAGATTTTATTGCAATGTTTGAATTTATTTGTGCCGAGATAAGGCATTAAGTAAAACAGCTAATCAAGGACTCGACTGGTTGACTGATGTTAATTAACATGTGATACTATGCTAGTGATTCTAGACAAGTATTCTACACCACCAAAAAAACAAGACAAGTTCTCTAAATTACTTCTCAAGCTGAAGCATATTAAACTGGTTACAATACAGATAAATAAACATGCAAAAGAACGCTTGGTCTGACCCCAATTCCTATTTTGACAAGTGTTTGTAGATTCTTATTTTATTAGTAGTGTACTTGTCGTGAGTACAGTAGTAGTGAGTAGTGACCCTCGTTGTGAGGTTCATGTTTTAATCGTAATCATTATTAATATAATGGATATGCAGGATATTTTTTTTCAAAAAATAAGAACCTAGGAAAGTCATTAAATAACTAAGAGTGTGTAAGGGTAACCCGATTATCAAGCAAGTTCTTGTGGGATATAGTCATATGAATACTGATGTTAGGCATTGTTTCGGGTATGAGATTGGAGATATAAAGCTGTGAGTACTGTTGCAGAATATGGTTTTCAACTGTATCCTTTAAAATTTGTAAGAGCAATGGGAAAAAGGTTTTCACCTTTATCTTTTGACAAGTTAGAGAGGTAGAGGATTTTATTACATTGTTGTTCATAGGGAATTTGATCCCTTTTCCAATGATGTTGGCATTTTGGTATTAATCATGTTAAATTGTGTTGTTGTGTTTGTGATTCTTTCGCTTGTTACTAGTATTCATCAAACATGTGATATTTCCCAACACAAATAATGCCAAGATTTAAAAACATTTAGCCTCGTCTAGTTCATGAAGCTTAGGAAACTCAGTCCTCTGAATACATATCCCATAGGTATTTGACTTTTTTCTAAGTGAGGCCCCCTAAATCTTCTTGCAGCTTCTCCTAGCTTACATTCCAGGCACACAACACAGTTTTCATTTTTCAACCATTCGCTTTAGTGATCCAATCAACCTCCATGCTTGTCTTTCCAGCTCTGGATCTCATACCACTTAGTAATACTAAAAGCCACCCTTAACTAGTGCACAAAGTACTAATCCCGAACTCTTTTGACAGCTTAATGAGATCACTGGTCCAATAAGCATGTCACCACAACCACCTCAAGTTGCAGTTGACATCATCGGAAAATATTGCATTTGCTTCAACTCCTTTGAAGTCGTGTACAGAAACCTTAAATTACAAACAAGAACAACAAAGCAACATGAACTTCCAAGAAATTTCGTTGAAGACATGAGAACTACACATCCCAAATCATGGACTAAACCATCAAAATCAGCTCAACAATGATGAATGACACCATCTACATTATTAGGTTGGGGAAAAAGCCCTTGCTTGAAAAGCAAGTTTTATAGGCTTCCACAAAATGGGCACAAGAATCCTTAAATGCGGCAGCGATACTCACAAGCAGCAAGCAACTGTGGGATATGCGCTGACGGAGACAATAGACCCTGATCATTGTGGATGTTAATGCTCTAATTATCAAAAACATAGAAAACTAGATGAAATTGTGTGTGTTGTGTACGCACAGTCCATATCTACTTGAGTGCATTAAGGAAATTAGGTCAGTAAATTTTTATTACAGTGCTAATGAACAGCTATTAATCATAGTTGATTTATATTTTGACTTGTGTCAAGTATGGTAATGATTCTGGGCTACAAGCATGCTAATGAATCCAGAATTGTATTCTAATACTTCCAGCTAACTTATATTTGTGAAGATACTTGTATTTTAGAGTATAGTGAAGACACTTTACATGTGTAATTATTTTCTTGCTGTCATGACATTTTAGTTCAGAATTTGTCAACTCAATCAAGGATATGTTGTTAATTTTGTGTAGATTGCAATTCTACAGTGTAGATGTTAATGCAGTTTCACACAAACTTGTTGCTCGTGCTGGTGTGACTGTAAGTTGATCAAGCTTGCACATTACTTTCATTCTTTTCTTTTGCTATCTCGATTTTATGTGCAAAATGTGTTGATATTTGTCTGTTATTAAATTATTGTAATGTATCAATGTCTCTCACAAACAGATGTGCTCAGGTGTGTTCTTCAGCAATAAGTACTCTATTTATGTCGTGGATCACATTTCTTTTTCTTAAAATAAACTAATGATCTAAATTATATGTGTGTGTGTGCGCGCGCGCGTGCGCGATTGCGCAGTTGGCTTGAGAATGGAAAGTGATCTAATTCCAAGAGAAAGAGAACTATTCCATGATAGTAGATTGAATGACAGACATTAAAAGGAGAGAATTCTCCATTTAGTGGTATCTTCAACAAAAGCATTTCCTTTTTATAACTAAGCTACTGCTTGGATCCCTAATTTTGTACTATAGTGGAGGCACCCTAAATCTTCTTGCAGCTTCTCCTAGCTGACATTCCAAGCACATGACACAGTTTTCATTTTTCAACCATTTGCTTTAGTGATCCAGTGAACCTTCATGCTTGTCTTTCCAGCTCTGGATCCCTAATAATAACATTCAGCTAAGCCTTTATTTTAATTCTTAACCACCCAATCAATTATGTCCTGGGCCACTTCGAATAGAGAGTATATAAAGGGACTTACTGAATTTGAAATGAAAGAAATAATATAGAAACTTGTATAGAAACATTAAGGAAAGGTCCCGTATTATATGTGGCATCTATAAATTGTTATGTTTTCACAATCCATGATTGTGAAGGCTGTTCAGAATCTTTTAAAGTTGTTGTGCCTTTTGAAAATTGTCTGGTATCTTTTAAATTGTGTATGATTGGAGAAAACCGTTAGTGGCCGCAGAACTAAATAGAGTTGACCTAGTCGAGCATAACTCAATAAAGAGCCATTCTAAAAAATTGGTGCTTGACCGATCATATTGGTATCATTTGAACAATATATTATATTGTCAATCCTATCTAGTTGAAATTGGTGGTTGGTTTTTTATTTGTTACTGGGTTGTTTTGCTGGAGGGGCAGGGAATCATATTGAAAACATCTGAATGATTTCCTGGTTTTATTAACCACGGATGTTAACTGGCTTGAGACATATTATGTGGAACAATTTTTCTCAACTGTCCTACCATTCCGATTGTTGTATTTGCTTCAACTAAATGAGCTATTGAGACATTTTTCTTATAATATTTCTTCCCTGTATTGCATGTTGTGGAAATCTCAATCATCATTGCAGAAAATGCCAACTATACAAGTAAGCAACATAGCGTTTTATTTGATAAACTTGTTGTATTCTTCTTATGCCGATGGTTTAAATGTTTCCTTTGCAGCTATGGAAAGACAGCAAGAAACAAGCTGAAGTCATTGGTGGGAATAAAGCATATTTGGTAATAAATGAGGTTCAGGAGATGATTGAGAATGAGTGTACTATGTGAGTTCTTAGCGCAACAGACATTTTATGCGATTTTATACTGCTTTCCGCAGAAAATGCAACAAAAAAGAGCTGTGATTTATGCTGCTTTTCCCACATCGTGATGTTTAAATTGTAAGATGGCAAATGTATATAATTGGATTGGATTGGAAGACAAAAACGAGAAATGGATATATACAAAAGAACAATATAGTTGTTTGATTTAGATATGGAGTAAAATGTCCCCGTGAGCTTAGCTCACCTGGTAAGGGATAATACATTATGTATGCAGGGGCCGGGGTTCGAATCCCGGACACCTCACTATTTCACCTTTAAAGTGAATTTCTCCCTTGACCAAAAAAAAAAAAGATATGGAGTAAAATATTCTCCTGTCTCCTTCGAGAAAAGGCTTCCTTTAACACAAACTAGTTATTTTAGTGACTTCTTCCTATTCAATTTCTCTTATTTATCGTTCCGAATGAATCACTTTTACATGTTTATTCTTATTTTACATTAAATGTAGTTAAAATTACTAGAATTGAGTAAATTCACTATGAATTTAATCTTTTTTGAAGTATAAAAGGAAATAGCCATTTGTGAGATGAGAAATTCTGGTTGATATATTTGGGCAAGAAGATATCTAATCCAATGAGCCGCTCTGTTAACAAATAGGATTGGTGTTGTCGAAAATTGTCTAAAGTATAACCAACTTGAAAATAAGGTTGGAAATGAACCGAATCAACTAAAATATAGTTCAGGACTTGTTCAATAATTAACTTATTAATTAAATTTGGTTCATTTTGTCAATTGCTATGTATATGATCCGAATCTAAATGCTAAGTCAACCACCCTAAAATTTAACAGCCCTATGTCCAACAATCAATGTTAGCATCTCATTCTCCACGAGATTGGGAGTTTGGAAAACTTTGGGTTGACGAGCAATGTAGACAAGTAAATTTTGAAATACTAAGGCACCAATTCTCTAAGAACTTATGTATTAAGACTAAAAGAATCAATGTAATCTAGCATGCATCTATGGTTACCGAGTTTCCTAAAAAATAATCTATGGTTACCGAGTAATGTATACGAGTGAAGTAAACTATGAAATAGTAGGGTTCCATTAATGTAAGACATGAGGGTTAAAGAAAAATGTTAATAAGGGTTTTTGGTATTGTTTAAATAATCAAAAGTAAGATTTTTACATAAAAAAATTATGTAATTATTCTTTTTATATATATTTGACTTGTATTTTCAAGACAATTTTATTATGTATTACTTAAAGAATGCTGAACATTTCTTGTATGAACCGACTTGACTATATACAGTTTGTATTTTATGACTAAGAGCATCCACAATGGAGACCATCAATTTTGAAGTTTTAAACGGATCCCACATGCACACATCACTTTTTTTTTT
>Ga0228711_1001984_pt1 | contig 30988 bp, 17 predicted proteins | sample MedpolnodulmetaG_2_FD_177996 | JGI IMG/M metagenome (GOLD analysis project Ga0228711, IMG submission 177996) | Root nodule microbial communities from Medicago polymorpha collected in Santa Monica, California, United States - brown nodules | ecosystem: Host-associated > Plants > Roots > Nodule... | reverse complement strand
ATACCCGTTCAAATTTGCGGGTAATTACCCGTACCCATGCCCATACCCAACAATGCGGGTATTTACCCGCCCATCATGGGTATTTTTTGCGGGTGCCCACTGGGCTTGGGTCCAATTGCCATCCCTAGTCACAAACACTAAATGATGTTGGTTTTGTGTGAATTTAAAAATTAAAAATAGCATAAAAAATAAAATATTAACTTCTAAGACAAAAAAAAATATAGAAGTTTAAAAATGTATTCGATTAAGAGAGATGACGATTTGGTTTGTATTCGTCTACAACTTTTCTACGCATGTACCAAAAAGAAATACTTCATGTAGATATTTGAAAGACATTTTAGGAACTAACATACAAAAGTACTACACCCCTCATAAACAAAACAAAAAAATACAAAAGTACTACAAAGGTATGGTATTTTTTTTTCCGAATTTGATATTCTCTGTGCGCAAAACTTTCCCTCAATATATTTAACATTGTTTCATTCTTGGGATTGGATTCGAAGTAATAGTATGAATTGATTATATCCATGTCTAAAAATAATTTATGGTGCATAAAAAATTAAAAAATAGTCTATTCCACAAAATTTTATGTCTCTTTTGGTAGTGGTCGGGGCTTGAACTTAAAATTTTATGCATTGTCCCAACCAACTGAGCTAAGCTCATGAGGACACAAAATTTTATGTCTAAGAACATATGATACTCGCGTAAAAAAAATGAAACTAAAATAACACTAATAATGATCACTTTTATGCTTCTTGAAATTACTTTAATTTTTAAAAAAAATTATTTGAATATTATAACAAAACACTTAAAAATTTTGCACAAAATTAAGTATTAAAAAAAAAGCTGATGGCATCTCTGCAAGTAAGTTTTCAGTTTGACAGCGGAGAAACGCTGTTAGGAGGTGGTCCAAATGCCATCTAATTCTCCATTCCATGGTTTTCTCTACATAGGTGCTATTGCTGCTCTATGAGTTTGATGGAAGCAGGTGAAAGGCCTGGGCATTTGAACTGGCTGTATGCAACCATGTCGGGCTCAAAACGAAGATGGAGAGACAAAAGGGGTTTAGGGATTACACTAGAAGCTTAGAGGTGTTCGTTTTCAAGGTTCAAGGGTTTGGCGAGACGTAATGCCTTGTAAACAAGCATGAAATAGCAGCTTTTGCATACAGAGGATATTTGCAAGAGCAGAAGAAAATCAAAGAGAAACAAAATATACAAAGCAGCCATTCATATGTTGAATGAAGTAGTCTGCGTCATATACATCTGCAAAACCACTATAATAGAACCAAGCATGCAGAAGTCCTTCAGCAGAATTATAAAAAGTGTCAGACTGTAACATAGATTAACATATATCAGATGATATGATATTACAGCCTAATTAACTAACCGACCAATATAACCATTATTTCTAATAAGCAATGAAATTACTTCAAACTTTGGCAGGGCAAGCGTTGCATTTAACATAACTGCAATTATGAGATTTTAATTCAATTTCAAGAAACAAGCTGAAGAGTATCAAACATCATCTAAGGGTCTGAAATTCAAATCCTCTTCATAATCCTCTTCATGAACTTAGAGTTCTGTTATGCATATAAGGAGCATGATTCAAAGACTCTTGCATCATTTTTACTGATTGAAAAACCATAACAAACAATACGCAAAAGTCAGACGCCAATAAATCAGTGAAAGTTCATTTATTAGTGTTAAAAAATACGCAAAATGTCACTAAGGAGTCATACACCTATCATTTATAAGCTTTCAAATGAAAATTTCACATCTCTTATGATACAACACAAATATGAATCCGTCTTGTTATAGTTAAAGGACTATGAGCCAGTATGCTGTGCTTTTAATAATACACTAAAGAGAAGCAAACTTGGGTAGCTAGCTTCATTACAAAAAGAAGGAATGTGACAGGAATTCCATCAATTTTGACAGATTTCGACTATATTATCGGTCGTTGTTCGAGTGATAGAAAGCACTCGTCCATCCGAAAGTCAGTAAGCATATTGGCTGCTGATGATAACTTGATTAATCAAAATGAATGTCAACGATTAGTTGATTAACCAAGTTCTTCACTGACATAATTTCCTAAATGATTCCAACAATTTTGATGACATGTGACCTGTGGAAAGATGCAAAACTATCACCTAGACTATAAACAGAAAATAACTAGTCTCATTTCCATATACTTCCATATAGACCTGGTGACAAAGGGATGGCTTTAAAATTGCCTTCTTTATCGCTTCAAATCCTCCATCTTCCCTCATGCTCTTTGTACTAAAAAAGCAAAAAATATTATTCATCAACTTGGTGAATTAGCGAGTTAAATATAATAAGACATACAATTATGATTCATAACAAAGGCGTCAAAAAGCCTGTAATCGGTGTGACATCATGTACCATTCCAGTCACCCTGTCAAGGTTCAAACCAAAACAAGTAGTAAAATCAATAAGCATAAGGTCAGAAATAATGGCCTCTAAAAAGATTATAGTACCTTAATTGGTTTTGGATCAAGGGTGAGCACAACACCAGCTTGTTCCGTAATTCTCTGTCAGAACAAAGTGCAATATATTCAATTAGAAGATACATAACTCATAAATAACACATTATTGAACAAAAAGGCTCAACATAATTAAGATACTGTTACATTTTCTGAGAACTCATTGTTTCAGAAGCTTAACATCTCTGTATCAAATAGTTCATTGTGTATATATAAATCAAAAGTAGGTTAAATTAAATTACCTCAAGGATTGTACCTAAAAGCCCAAGAGATGATCATCAGCTTCAATACCTACACTCACACTAATTGAAGTAGTCGACAAAATTTGCAGAAGTCATAGACCTAATTCCTATTTTCTATGATTACATAATATAAAAGTGAATCCATATTAGTATGAAAAATTGTTTAGAATTGCAACTCTTTGCTTTTGGCAGAAATATATCACTCTAACTACAGATCAAAGAAACTTCACATTGCTTCAGGCATCCCAGCAACAATGCGGTTTCACAGCACAATAATTAAATTCTGGAGAAATCAACATACAAGTGATTGGGCATAACATCTAATTCCAATCTGGAAAACCAAACCAGTACATATATATTGAAAGAACAAACAAAAACTATAACCATCAAATAAATCAAACTAACACTGCTTTCTCATGCTGTGAATTTCCTTGAACAATCCATAAAGTAACTAATAAGCATAAAATACATAACAAAATAGCTACAGTTAGGCTGGGTTATAACTACAGAACAGGTGACATCAAAGTCTCTTGGTAGACTTCTAGAGCCCTGTAACCACAGTTGTTTTGAATTACTAGAGTCGTCTTAACAGTACCATCTCTAGAATCATAAATACCCAACTTTCTTGACGACTCAAGCGCTAGCAGCACTTGATCATCCTCGTAAAGATAAAGTACCCTACTAGTGACATCAGCTTGAATGCGAATAAATTTAGTCCAAGAATCATTGTTTCCATACTCCTTCATAAACCAGACATCTGAAAAAGTGGAATGGCAATGAACTACGCAGAGACAATCCCTCAACACACATAAGTCCGTGATGCGCGGCCGTAGCAAAGCCATCAGATCAGAACCAGGATACAATAGCTCTCGATAAGACTCCTTCTCCAAATCAAGAGAAATAATGGATTGAGTTGTGAACCAATTAAGAGTTCCACTCCCACTAACGAATTTTCCTGATGCTGAATAAGGAAAACGAGGAGGATCCTGAGTCCTTCTCCAGACATTGGTACCCATAGTATGCACACGAGTAAGACGATCATAACCAAAGCCAAAGGATGGGATATGATTATTCTCCAAATAGGGCAATCTTGTATATTTCCTAAACGAAGGGTTCCAAAGAATAATGATCGTGCAACCATGGACACTGGGATCATGGATTTCCATACAGAAGATTCCATTGCAATTGCCAAGTATTTGAATGCAATAGCCCAAAGGACACTCTAGCTGCGTGGGGGTGAAGACGGAGGAGAGACGGTAAGATCTGATGACGGACCCCATTCCCGCTCTCGGTGAGGGTGGGAGAGGAGAAGTTTAAGAGAAAGCGTTGGTGGCGTGTGGCTGATGCGTGAAGGTGCTTCTTTGCAAATGATGGATCGGTGATTAGAGATTTAAAGGATTTGCAAACACATTGGAATCGCATTAGGGATTTCACGGGAAGTCTTGAGAGAACATCTACCACGATCTCGTATGGCAGAATGGGAAGGGAATCTATGGAGGAGGAAGGTGTTAGGGTTCCGGTGGAGGTTGTTTCTTCCATGGCTGGATCGGACGATGTATTAAGGAGTGAACTGTCTTGATGAGGTACAAATAAAAAATGGTAGAAAAATAAAAAAATTGGAGCTATTACACTGAAATGAGAGCTTTGTTGGTGTGATGAAGATGATGATGCAAGAAGGGGTTTTTGTAACAAGTGAAAGCATGGAATCAAAGGGAAGTACTTCCTCCGTCTCTAAATAACAGTTGTTTGTACACAATTATTAAGGAAATGTTTTAAATGTGCTGATTTTAATGGTAAAATTAATATCGTTTACAGAAACACCCTTATTAATTGCAGTAAATGGAGTATGGAGTAGTTGAGTTTGATGAAATTCAATAAATAAGGGTTAATAATGGAAGAAAAAAAATAAATGTTGTATTTGTATTCTAAAGTGACAATTATTTTGAGAAAAAAAAAAAATGTTAAAGAGACAAATATTATGAGATGGAGGGAGTATTGTTCTTGGAACAAGACAAAGAAAGGAATATATTTAAAAATAAAAAAAATGCTAAGGGGGTGTATTGGATTGAGATTTTGAAAGACTCTTTTGGCAAAAAAAAGTCTTAGAGATTTTAAAAGACTTTGTATGATTCTATTGATTTTGTGGGATTTTATAAGACTTTATTTAAAAGACTTTTCACAATCAGGATTATCAAACCAGGATTTGAATGGATTTATAACATAAACTTGTAAGATTTCAAAAGATTTTATGAGATTTTAAGATTTGAAAGGATTGTATGATTTTCAAGAAAAATTCAATACTACAAAGGTGAATAAAAAAATTTATGAAATTGTAAATATGAAATTGACTGATGATGATGAAGAAGATGATGATGATTGTTGGTTAAAAAAAAAAGAGAGAACGTTTCCCTATTAACGTAAGGTAAAATAATAATAACAACAAATTTCTGTTAGAAAACAAATTGACTTAAAAAAAATTTACACCTATGAGTCTGTGATAGTGAAATACAAGTATGTATGTAACGTGGACGACAACATTTTTCTTAACTGGAAGCAATAATCCCTTGAATTCTTACGTTGAAGGAAGAAGAAGGAATAATTACGAGGAAGAAGAAGTAATGACTCTCGGGTATGAGAGACAACGACAATACAAAAGTCATGAATGTCTCAAAAAGTCTCAAGGTTTTTGGTGAGATTGTTAAATGAGCATGTCATGTGTGTTTTCAATTAAAAAGTCTCACAAAATCCACAATACAAAGAATCCATTAAAATCTACATATTTCTGAATACCAATAAACATTTTATAAGTTGGTACAAATCTTAATTGAATACCATGGGATTTGGTTGCCTTGAATAAAAAATCTTGATTGTCTTGAATACCATGAGATTTATTTATGTTCTATAAAAGTCTTGATTGTATACCACAAGATTTTTTTGTTATTAAAAAGTCTTTTAAAATCTCTTGAAATTTTGATTCAATACACCCCTCTGAGAGTATCCACAATGGAGACATTCATTTTTTAGTACTTAAATGGATCTCACGTGTACACATAACTCATTTATAATTTTTTGATAGTAGTATTTAATAGGCTTAATTAATAGCAGTTTTAGCCCCTTAACTTTTCCAAAGTTGCGATTTTGACCCCCTAAGAAAAAAACTACAAAATCGTCCCCTAAGTTTTGCATCTGCGGCAGTTTTGCCCCAAGACCAATTTTTGGTAAAAAAAATATTAAAAAAAGAACATGTGGCACCTCACTTACGGTGCCACGTCAGCGTAGACCGAGTCAAAATTGGCCTTGGGGGCCAAAACTTCCACAGATGCAAAATTTAGGGGACGGTTTTGTAGTTTCTTTTCTTAGGGGGCCAAAATCGCAACTTTGGAAAAGTTAGGGGGCTAAAACTGCTATTAAGCCTATTTAATAAGTATTCAATCCCTTCAACCCAAATCTCAAAAAAAGTTCTTAAATGGGACCCACTAATCAATTATCAATAACTTTATATCACTACATTTCAATTTTTTAATATTAAAATAGTGCGGGTCTCGCTTAAAGTTGGGGTCTTAAATAAGACTCTGAAAAAGATTCTCCCCAATGGAGTACCTAATAGGTATCGGGTCTTAAATGTCTAAGACCCTTCCATTGGAGATGGTCTAACATGTGTTGTTATTAAGAAGTTTAAAGAAAAAAATTTGTCATTTAGATTGATGCATTCAATACATTGAAACTTGAAAAAATACTTTATTTTACATAAATCTTATTGATTATTCTATTTTAGAATCATTAACAAGTGTCTTAAGTGCAATTATTAGCAAAGAGTAGTGCTAGCAACAATGTGTTTTGAACACTCTCTCTAATACTCATTCTCTTATTGGTTTAAATTATTATGAGTGTACACTTTGGAAATAGAACACATACAAAGTGGTAGGACATGCATGAATTACATCCAATAAAAGAGTGAGTGCTAAAGAGAGTGTTCGAAAGTGAGTGTTGTTAGCATTCTTCGTTAACAAAATCCATATATTTATTTTATCAACGTTATTTTTTCAACACTCTCCCAAACACTCGTTTTGTTATTGATTTAAATCAAAATAGGACTCACTATCTGTTTCTTTGTAAGAGTAGAGATGACTCATGTTTAACCACTTCAACAAAAAAAAAATGAACCGTCACCACAAATCCTAGATAGTAATGAATTTAAATACAAACAGTTTCACACGGTCAAACGATCTCACCCGTTGATTTAGATTGCATGGCCAACAGTTGTTACTGTGCCATGCATTTACAACAAGAAATATGTTTTCTACTCATACATTGTCTTCACACATATATTTACCTTTAATTCTTTTTCACTTTTTTTAAACACTTTGATTCTCTGCTCCATTGCGTTTCTCTGGTTTTTGTTCAATACACTTGTCTAGAAAGAGTAAAAGTAGGATATATATATATATATATATATATATATATATATATATATATATATATATATATTATATTTATTACACTTCGTTTTTTTAATCGCAAGGCTTTAAATTTGGCATTCAATAGACAGCGTGTGATAGATTTCATTAGGTGGAGGCCTCCACAAGTTAATTGGGTGAAGTTAAATACGGATGGCGCGTGCAAGGGTGGAAATATAGTTGGTTGTGGTGGTATTATTAGAGGGAGTGATGGAGAATGGATTGGTGGTTTTGCTAAATTGATTGGCGATTGTAGTGCGTTTGTGGCGGAGCTTTGGGAGGTGTTGGAGGGTTTGAGATATGTGAGAAGGATGGGATATACATCAGTTGAATTGAATGTAGATTGTGTTAGTGTGGAGAAGACTATAAAGGAAGGTGCGATAGATAGTCGTTTGGGTAGAGCGTTGGTTAATAAAATTTGTCGCTTATTGGAGATGGATTGGAACATTGTTGTTTCGCATTCATATCAAGAGGCTAATCGGTGTGCAGATGCTTTAGCCAATATTGCTTGCTCTTTGGATTATAATCTAAAGATATATGAGACATGTCCGACTCAAATTAGACATTTACTTTTAGCTGATATTATGGGGATTGCTACCCCTCGGTTAATTTCTTTGTACTTTTTCCTTGTTTCCGGGCTTAGGCCCTCAATTCTATCCAAAAAAAATATTTGGCTTTCTTTTTTCCTACCTATAATAAAACTGAAGTCCACTATTTTGCTTAAAAAATCATCGATTGAACTCTTAATCTAACTAATTTATTAATCTACTGGTATTCCAAAGTTCAGCTGTGAAGTAAATATAGTCTAACCATGATGTAGGAGAGTTTTCTTAGTAATTTATTAGTAATTTTATTTTAGCCTAATTTTAGTAATTGTTTGTTTTATTTTCAGTTTATTATTTTCGGCTCATTAGGGTTTTGTAATTTCACTATTTAAGCTTAACAATTGTAGCCTTTGAGGCATAACTTTTATTCATTCAATAATAATTTAGAGAGTTTTCTCAATTTCTGGTGGATTCCGGAACCCTATTTTCACAAGTTTGTCGCTTGCGAACTTGTTCTTTTCAATCTAGGTTTAGCGCTTGCTAGCCTACGCTTTCCTATTGCGTCAGTTGGTATCAGAGCAGGTTTCTCCTATTCTTTCCCTAACGTGATCAGCCATGGGAGATCAACTGATGACGAAGGCAAAGTTTGCCGACATAATCGCGACTTTTACGACGACCATCAAATCTCTGTCAGATCAGATGGCGGTGTTGACAGCTAAAGTTGACAACAACAACAACAACAGAAACAATCCAAACAGAGGGGGAGGGGCAATTCCAGTTAGTAGGGTTCGTAATAACAACCCTACTATTGTTATGTACCGAAAATCAAAACATATCTGTGAATCTGATTTGTAATACTATGAGCGTAGATATTACAACAAGTTGAAGGATGATTACTATGAGTTTAAAATCTCTGATTCAAAATATCGTTGTCCGTTTTGTTACACCAAAGATTACTCATTGACTGACTTTTTGAGACATGCTTCCAGAATGGCAGGTAACTCGCGTAAGACGATTAAGGATATTGTTAAACATTCTGTTTTGATAATTCTATGGTATCTTAATGTTAATGTTGATAAAAACAAGCCACTTGATGTTAATATTGCTAGTGATAAGCCATTTGGTGTCGGTATTGCTAGCGGTAAGTCAATTAATTTGAATGTCGCTAATCATAAGTCGCTTGGTATGAATGTAACTAAGTGTCAGTTATCGAACGTGAATGTTGCTGATAGTTTTATTGCCGCAATGGTCGAAGGACATTATGTCACGGATGAATATGTCCAAGTAAAGAATTTAATTATTGAGGATTTGAGTTTTTCAAAGGTGGAGGAGACCGATTCTTCTTGTCAGATTTCTATGGCTGTTGCGACTAGTGTTTCACAGTTAGAGGATATACCCATGGCTCCTCCTGATCCAATGATAAGAAAAACATTAGAGACAGGTCTTAACCAATCTCTTGAGTCTGCGGAATCAGAAGCAAACCATACAATTTTTTATTCCACCATACCAACACAGTATTCTTGAATGAACTTCCAAAAGGGCCACTCAAAGAAGAACGTGACACACTTGTACAATTAAAGGACAATCTCATCCATATGCCATTAAATGTTACACAACAACACTTCCAAATTTACCAATCAATTTCAATTAATTCTAATCCCTCTCATTACAACAGTGATTACATTAGTTCTGTGAATTCAATGATAGATGTCTTCAGCTGATACCTTTTCTAGTGTGTCCAAAAGCCTCATGTTGAATGATCAATCTTCTGATATCATTTTCACTCCAAACTTGTGTTGTGGTGTAATGGCCAAACCTCCAAAACCGCCCGACGCCAAGTACGAAACGATGATGATAACCACGCCTCGTGGCGAACATTATGTGCCCCAAACAACAATGTGGAAACTTCAACACTTGAAAACCTACTCATGGGATGCAAAAGCACTTCTAGCTCTAGCTGCTTTCACTTTGAAATATGGAAATCTTTTGGACCTCACTTAGACTTCAACCTCATCAAATCAACTTGTTAACTCTTTGAAACAACTTAATCAAATTCAAAACAGAAAGGTCATTGTCCCTGTCACAGATTTGGTTATATTACTCTTGAAATTCCTTCTTTGTCTGATGCATTGCAAGATATTCCTGTTGCTGTTTATTGGATAACTGCTTCCATTATTGCCGCTATTGGCAACATCATTAGTGTATCGGACTATACACTATCAGATTCTAAAGACAAACTTTATTTTGTTGATTCTAAGTTGAAGGAACCTCTGAATACTGCTGTTGATTTCCAGGCGAAGAAAACTCCCGAGACTTTTAATTCTTCAACAGATTACAAGAACTCCTTTATGCCTCCGCTGCTTGAGGGAACACACTCTGACTTATATTCAAACTTATTAAGAGTGTCTCATGCTCCTTTTTGTGAAGTTATGAAAGTTGAAAGAGACAACAAGCAATTCAAACTTCCAAAATCCTTGTTCTGTCAAATATCATTCAAGAGTACGAAAGAATGTAATGGCAAATATGAACCAGAACCTGGATATCTCATTGCTTTCACAGATATTAAGCCTAAGAGAGTAAATGGCCTATCAAAGACTCGTCATCTTGCTCGAAATAAGCTCATAGGAGAAATACCACGGCTACTCTATTGGAATGAAGTATTGCAATACCTTGGATTGCGAGGGAACATGTTGATTGGATTTTTGTCTCCTGATATTTGCCAATTATCTAGTTTGTGGTACTTTGATGTCAGAGGCAATAATTTGATTGGATCCACGTTAAATGGAGCAACAAAGAAAAAGCATTTATTATATAATCACAAACCCCTTTTTATGTTTGAAGATTACTACCTACGTGTTTGTCAATTTACCAAACGGAAGGGATCAAATTTCCAAACTTTTTCAAATATGTTTCACATGTGTGAAATTGGACCATGTGGGCTAATTGATCAAACAATTGTTTTGTGCCAAACTTTGGATGATGTTGTGATTATTTGTATACCTCTTTGTTCCGTTGATTGGTATATCGCTTGGGTTTTTAAAATTGTTAGGAGTCTATCTTCGGCACAAAGGCATGACTCTCCACTTGCCAAGCAATTATATTTCACTCAATGGGAAGATTCAACATGCATCAGAATGAGAACTCGGGGTCGAGTTCTTCAAAGTGGAGGAGACTGATGTAGGAGGGTTTTCTTAGTAATTTATTAGTAATTTTATTTTAGCCTAATTTTAGTAATTGTTTGTTTTATTTTCAGTTTGTTATTTTCGGCCCATCAAGGTTTTGTTATTTCCCTATATAAGCTTAACAGTTGTAGCCTAAGAGGCATAACTTTTATTCATTCAATAATACGTTAGAGAGTTTTCTCAATTTCTGGTGGATTCTGGAACCCTATTTTCACAAGTTTGTCGCTTGCGAACTTGTTCTTTTCAATCTAGATTTAGTGCTTGCTAGCCTACGCTTCCGTACTACGTCAAACCAAAAATTATTTCATCCAAAATTCAAATTTAAAATAGTTACATTTACGTAGTTTTTGGACCTAATATACAACACATTTATTTGCTTCTTCATTACTCTAGTTTTTGGACAACACACTTAGCTCGAAAAAATAGTAAAGCAGTAGATGTCGTTTTCATGTTACTTTTTCTTTTCTTTTAGAGTGTGTTTGGATAGAGAATTTTAATGAGGGAATGTAATTTTTTTGGAGTATTTAAATTGATTTGGCCCAAATTCCACTGTTTGGGAATATATTTAAGTCATTTTTAAAATTCAAGTCATTTAAATAAGAATTTCTCTCTTGCAAAATTTGAAGAATAAAAAATAACACATAAATTACAAAAATTGTAAAGTTCTCTGTCATTTCATATCACACGCCTTTCACTCTCTTCTCTCGCGATTCTCACTCTCTTCTCTCGCGACTCTCACTCTCTTCTCCTCGTCGTTCCTCTCTCCTCACCGCGGTGGTGCTTCTTCTCCTCGATGTGACTCTCTCCTCGCCGCCGTCACAATTCTCTCTCTGCTCGTCATATTCTTCTTCATATTTCTTCTTCTTCTTCTTCAGATTTTAGCTCAGGTATCTTTTTTTTTTTTTTTGCTCATAATTGATAGATCTCAATAGAATTTGTTGATTTCAGAGTTTTTGGATTTTAAGTTGTTAGAATTGACTTATTTCATTGTTTTTCTGATTTAAGCCATTAGAATTGATGACTTTCACTATGTAAGCTGTTAGAACTTGTTGATTTCAGAGTTTTTTGGATTTTAAGTTTAAGTTGTTAGAATTGACTTATTTCTTTGTTATTTTGATTTAAGTCATTATAATTGATGAATTTCACTGTATAAGTTGTTAGTACTTGTTGATTTCAAAGTTTTGGAATTTAAGTTGTTAGAATTGACTTATTTCACTGTTATTCTGATTTAAGCTATTATAATTGATGAATTTCACTATGTAAGCTTGTGGTTTGTGTTTGATTGACTTTTTGTTAATGAGTACATATTGCTCTTGTTTTGTTTTATAGGCTAGTACCATATTGAAACAATAAAATAGAAAATACTTGTAATTGACCAAATAAAACACATGGTAGACGATGATGACGAAGAAATAAAAATCATCTTCAACGTGTTGCGCATCGCAATGTTCCCTGAAAGTGGAGAGATTACAGATCTATATTTAATAAAGATTAAAAGAAATAAAAATAATAAACTCAACAAACAAATAAATGAAAAGTATGGAATCATAAGTGAAATTGTATATACTTGTGTCATCCATTTGTCTAACTTGAATCTATGCAAAAAGTGGTTAAGGAGCAACTGCAGTAGCCAGCGGTGCCGAGGATTTAGAAAATGTTTGTGCACATACTTGCAGCAGCTATGATAAGCGTTTTGTGGATTTATAAAATAGGATTAGAAATGTTTGTATATATAGCAAATTGAGGCGGTGCTGGGATCTAGAAAAATAGGGTTTAGGTGGCCATTTTTAAATGGTGTTTTATTTTATTTTTATGATTTTTTTATAGAATTATTTTTTTAAAATATGCTCTTATTTGGATTTTAAGTTGTCGCAATGTTTTTGCATATCCTTGCTCACAACCTAAAATATATAGTACACTTTAGTTACTGTAGATCCAAAGAAACAATAAATAAGTTGTAAACCTGAAAAATAGTAGCATCAGAAGCCAAAACCCTAGGAAGATCTCAAAACCAAAAAAACAGCAGAGCACAAACCAATAACAGTAGAAACACCATTTAAGAATGAAACACCATTTAAAATAAAACACCATTTAAAAATGGCCACCTAAACCCTATTTTTCTAAATCCCAACACCGCCTCAATTTGCTATATATACAAACATTTGTAACCCTATTTTATAAATCCACAATACGCTTGTCATAGCTGCTGCAAGTATGTGCACAAACATTTTCTAAATCCACACCACCGATGGCTACTGCAGCTGCTCCTTAATCGCTTTTTGCATAGATTCAGGTTAGACAAATGGATGTCACATGTATATACAATTTCACTTATGATTCCATACTTTTCATTTATTTGTTTGTTGAGTTTATTATTTTTATTTCTTTTAATCTTTATTAAACATAAATCTGCAATCTCTCCACTTTCAGGGAACACTTCGATGCGCAACAAGTTGAAGATGATTTTTATTTCTTCGTCATCATCGTCTACACCATGTGTTTTATTTGGTCAATTACAAGTTATATCTTTTTTATTGTTTCAATATGGTACTAGCCTATCAAAAAACAAGAGCAATATCTACTCATTAACAAAAAGTCAATCAAACACAAACCACAAGCTTACACAGTGAAATAAGTCAATTCTAACAACTTAAAATCCAAAAAACTTTGAATCAACAAGTTCTAACAGTTTACACAGTGAAATTCATCAATTATAATGGGTTAAATTAAAATAACAATGAAATAAGAGAGAAATTCTTATCTAAATGCCTTGAATTTTAAAAATGACTTAAATATTTTCCCAAACAGTGGAATTTGGGCCAAGTCAATTTAAATATTCCAAAAAATTAGATTCCCTCATTAAAATTCTCTATCCAAACATACTCTGAGGGTTTTGTTTTTTCATTTTCTGCTAGCTCATAGAATTGTGATGCTTTCACGTAGTATGATGCTTTTACAAAGAAAAAAGCTGATGGAGTTGTAAGGTAACCCGTCTAGGAGAAACAATGAATAAGATAAAACTGAATTATTGATGTAAAATGTAATAATTTTCTATGTGAACAGAAGACAAGGTATATGCTTCCTATTTGGTGGAGCTCATTTACAACTTGTGTTTAATTGTTTGGTTTTTTTTAATCGGCAAAATATTATTAACCAACAAGTCCGTGCAAGAAGCACTAAAAGCTCGGGTGGGAAAGAAAAAAAAGGGGGGGAATCGGCTGCCATACAAACATCGGCTCGAACAAAAACCCCTTAAAAACCACCCCTAAACAAAATGAACCAAACCAAAAGAGTAATGACGCAGGCATATACGTATGACAAGCCACAAGATCTGCGACGCGTGTTTATCCGCCTCTTCATTACTCTAGTTTTTGGACAATATACTTACCTATAAAAAGTAAAAGCAATATATGTCGTATTAGTTACACTTCGTTTTCTTAATTATGAAGACTTAAATTTGACTTCATTTTCTTTTTATGTTTTCTTAATGTTGATACTTTGTTCTCCTTTCTTTCTCCTTAAAGTCTCTCTACATGTTTCTCTTCATATCTCTATTTTTCTATGTGTAGAATCAAACTCTGAGAAGTAAAATAGACTCTACATTAATTATACAATTATACTCCCTCTAATAACCTCTTGCCTAATTAAATGGGACTAAAAGATATTGGAGAGAATATGTGGGTGAGTGAGGTTTATGGAACAACCTATCCCCATTCAAGAAGTGTAGGGCACGTGTAGTATAAGTTTTTTTTTTCCTTTACATATCGATTTTCTTTTCATCACAATAACAAAACTAATTTTTTTAGAAAATCACAATAACAATTGAACGGCACAATAACCTAAAAATGTGCTACTGGAATTCACAAAAGAGAACTTGGATACTAACATAACCTTGCAAATCACTGAAAAATTCGATTTAAATCACTGAAAAATTGGATTTTCTAGAAATTTGTAATCACATACTCTCAGATCACTGCTCAATAATGCAATATAAATTGCGGAGGCTGCATTAGTAGCACTTTCATACTTGTACGTTACATTGCTTGTAACTGTCGAGAATTGAGATTTTAGTTCTACATCAGTACCTATCAGTACCTCAGTGCATATCATAAGCTCACAACATAACAGCAGGGCCTCAACCACAAACCAACATACAAATAGAGTCCACCAACAGGGTTCTACTTTGAGGCCTCAGAAGAAGGCTGGACGAGGAAAAATAAGATTGGGATGGCCTCAGAACACACCTCAGTCTTCGACATGAGAGTCTTCCTTCCAATACAAGGTCATCAAGTACAACAAGAAGGATTGCACCCAACTGGGAAGTCACGTACAAGGTCTTATTTAGCACATGAAACAAGGCATACAATCTTTGTTGGTCTATATGGCTAGTTGAATACCAAGTTAGAGGGGGTGAATAGCGCTTTTAAAAAACCTTTTTGGAGAATTGATAAAAACTCGAAATTTGCTTGAACAATCACAACCAATGAAATAACAAATATCAAATATACGTGGAATAAGATTTTATCTTAGAATTGAGAGATTCACGATACAAATCTTTTTGACACAATCAATTATTAACAATCCTTAAACAGGATACAAAACAATATACAATTTCAAACCAAACATATATGACAATAAACCTAATTATCAATTGAAAACACAAAACACATGAATTTGAATAATTGAATTGGTATTACAATTAATTGATCCAAGTGAAATTGTTTTAACCTAAATCAAAAGGATTTAGATTAATCTATTAAGAAAATACTACTTAGATCAAAACTAGCAATTCACTAATCAATTATTCAAATAATCAAGTGCTATAACAAAAGTAGAGAGAGAACACCGATGTTTATAGTAGTTCACTCTTGTTTGTCCTCGCTAAGAGCTACCTTTACTCTACTTGATGAAGTACGCCTTCACCAAGGTCATCCACTATGTATGAAAAGTTGATTACAATGTTTACAAGAGTTCCTTCAAATTAAAGCCCTAATTCTTCACCTCCTATGTAAAACAAAGCTCCCCCAAACTTCAAGTACCCCTTGAATTTGGTGCTCCTTGAATCTTCGGATCCTTGAATTATCCGTGCACTCCTTCGATCTCTTCACTCGAGTCTTCAATGCTACGTCCGGTAAACGAACCCCCTTCGATATCAATAACGGTTAGAAAGACCCCAAGCCCTTTGGAGGTGGAATGAGATTATTCAATTCCTTCGAAGCCTTGATTAAGCCCAATCAATCTTCTTGAGAGAACCAACTTACAATCCCTATTAGCACCCTAGAGAATCTACACACTCAAAGACAAAGTGATTCTAAGAAAAAGTGTTTAATCTTGAAGAATGTATGTGATGACAGTCAATTATTCACTATTTTTAGTGTCATTTTCATGATATTTTGAGTTCACAAGCAAGTTTAAACAACAAAGAAAGAAAATAGAAGATTTTGAAGAAAGTAAAATCGTGTCACGATTGTTGAAAATGTGTCACGATTTGGAGCACAGGATGAGGTTCATTCGACATTGGTTAAAACATGTCGCGATGGCTATTTCGTGACACGATATTAGGGACATGTGGCATACTTTGAAGTGCTTAAGAGTGAAACTAAAAATTTATCATGGCTTAATTATCATATAGCCACACTTACGGCATATGCTTGGCAATTGGAAAATAGAAAAATAAAAACAAATGGGCTTTGACCAAAGTTTCTGTTGTTGACCCGTATTGGAAGATAGATGGCATTGTGAGATATAAAAAGGCCAGCCGCACAACACACATATTGACGTTTTTGGCATTGACGGCTTGGCACAAAGAACGTTTCAGCAATCACGTTTTCGGCAGAGAGGAAGGAAGCATATGGGAAAAGAACACCAACCGTAGTGATTGAGAAGTAATCGAGGAGCAAGCCGGTAACGACGAAACTCTATCGGTTTATTTTTTTTACTATGTTGTTTATCTCTTTTATAATGTCTAGCTAATTTCCAGAGATTAGGTCTGAGATGATTCTAATGTAACCCTAATTGAAACATGTTGATGTGGAACTCTATTTATTGTGAATGTCAATTTAGTTTTTATTCAATTCAATTGTTCTTAATGCTTTTTATATATTGACACCATATAAACATGATTTCGTGAGAATGAATGACTAGTGACCATAGCTTTCGACTTAGACCTAATTGAATTGTTCTAATAAACATGGTTAGTCTAGGAATGGATAATCGTTTATTAGTGATATTAAGTTAACGTACTTAAAACCTTCAAAGATTATTAGACCACCTAAGGAATTAGGGGCTGTAGTTTGAGAAGAGGGTCCTAACTCAAGGGATTGATTAGGACTATTTTGTTAACTATCGTGGAACTAGAGAATCATTCATAAGAATAGGTGCAGTATACCAATTAGAGGAACATAGATGATTCGAAAGACCTGATCTCATCTCTCTATATCTTTTCCAAACAAAACTTTATTTTCTGTTATTTACATTTTATGCACACAAACCTACTGCCTCGGGCACTAAAATAATTTACACATCCTAGATAATAACTTTATTTCTAATTTGAGATTAACACAGTTCTCGTGGATACGAACTTTTAATTTACTACTTCGATAATTTTAGTACACTTGCTAAAAAATTATCAATGTGCATGGCAATGAATCTGGTTTTTATTAATTGTATGTTAGCAAATTTGTATTTCATCAAATTTCTTCAATGTAGATTTCAGAAAGTGAATGGAATCATGTAGTTTGTTTAGCATGGTTGCTTTATTTCTTGTATACAATCATGTCTACAAATATCTCCAGTTTGGGTAAAAGCTCCCCATTTCAAGGACCTAGGAGCAGTAAAAACATTTATCCGGTTACTCTACTATGCACATCGAGATGTTATTCTTGCAACGCACGAAGTGACATGAAATTTAGTCTGTTGATATTATTCAAACCAGTGAAACGCAGACAACAATTGCTGCATTGTTGAGACTCACAGCAGAGCACGTAGAAAAACTGAAAAATAAGGCCAATGAAAGTTATACTCAAAATGGGTCAAGACTTTATACCAGATACCAAGTAGTTAGTGCACATACTGTGCCAGATAAAATTCGTAAAGCAGGAATGCTTGCTCGACACATGCTTGATATTGCACCAGTCTTCAAACAACAACGATCACTCTAGAGTTTGTGGAAGATAACAACTAAATGCATCTACGATTGACACGATTTTTATTGGACTTGCTTGATATTTCCTTAACAGCACTTTATAAAGACTGGAAATTAATAGCATAATTCTAAATGTTTGCAACAAAGCACTCCCAGTTCTTTGTAGTTTAAGTTCAAGTGCACAGAGCAAAGTACTTTCTGCCAGTGAAGTATTTATAGCCAACAATCAGGTGATCTATTTAGCAGTGTCGAGCACATTTTCATCATTGTTTACTCTCTACTTTACTGATATTTTGTTATATTTTTTCTGCTGGTTTAATTTTAATTATGTACCCCATGGTTATCAAGTCATAAATCCGAACAATTTTTTTCCAAATGGTGAATCAAATCTTATTATGAACAATGCTAATAAAAATGTCATTTTTAAGTAAAAAATAATTGACATAACAAAATTATAAGCTGATATATCAAATGACAAGAAAACCGGTTGATTATACAAATTTGTCATAAAAAGTGGTTGGGTACAGTATTTAAAAGTGACAACCAAGCCTTATCCCACTAAGTGGGGTCGGCTACATGGATCAAATCATGTCATAATGTTCTATCTTAAACCATATTCGACTAACACATTAAACTCTAAATCTTTCCTATATCATTTTTCTAGGTCTTCCTCTATCTCTTTTGATCTGACTATCGTCCATCTGATCTACTCTCCTTACTACATAATGAAATGAGATTCATCAAAGTGACTTGAGATTCATTACAGTGAATCATGATTCATTCAAGATGAGATTCATGTCCAAATAGATACACACTAGAGATCTGTATCAATTGAGTTCAATTTAGTATTGAATCAAGATACAAATCACATTGTATTGTAAGATTCTGATCAGCATGGTGTACCCGTTAAGATTGTGTCATCTTACAGGATTTGGAAACATAAAGGGAAAAAAGAATAAACTCTAGGGGTAATTCCAATCGGAAAAAAAAATCTTGATTTACTCAAACTTTAGTTTGGCTTTTAAGAGCTAATCAAACAACCAACTCCCAAGGAGCTTAAAAATGCTAATTATTCTTCAAGGACTAGAGCAGGCTTGAGAAATGAGATAAACAAGAAGACAATATAAGTAGAAAGTGGTCAATCTTTATGTATTGAATATAAGTTGAGATGTTATACAAATCAAATACAGTGTACATAAATTGAATATCCAATTAAAATTTTCCTATTTGTTTAATGCGAGGGAATGTACCTGATGTCACTGTATTATAGCAAACCGCATTAATACTCATACAAGTTCCAAGGACTATGGCAACCGTTTAACTGGAAGTCATTCCCAATTAATAAAAGGGAGTAAAAAATAAAATTCTTTGATCATTGAAGTGGAAAAACTCATCGGCGCTTGACAATTCACTACAGTAATGTGTACATTGTCGAAATAAAATGAAGATTACAAGCTGTACAATGGAATGCCAGACCTTGAAGATGCTTCCCTTCCTCAGATGTAAGTTCCTATCACCCAACAACACTGCGCCAGAAATCAATCTGCAGCATGATATGCAATATTAAAAGTAAGTTTCCGAAAGTATTGCCTCCACATACAATGTACTGTTTACAGTCAGATTTTGTATTAAGATGAAATGAAATAGCTTACCAATTGATAAAATGTCTGTTGTTGATTCGATAATTGGAGTATTTTTGAACTCATGCACATCTTTAGTTCGAAGTCTATGTTCAAAATCTACCGGCATGCCTGTAATTTTTAGTTTCTTCAAAGAAGCGATGTCCTTCAGTCCTTCTGGAATTTTTCTCAGCTTCTCGCACCGGTCAATAACCATGTACTCAAGCATTGGCATTGCCTTTTCCTCAACTTTCCATTCCTCTAATTCTTTCAAAAGAGTGAGCCGCAAAACATGCAATTGTGAAAACCCTTCAGCACTGAAGCTCAATTCTGCCCAATTGTATGCCTTTTTACCCAAAACAAGCATTTTAAGTTTTGGCAATCTCTCAAGTTTGGCAATAGACTCCTTCTGTAGGTGGGAATTATGTAAAGTTAGTTTCAACAGATTCGGCGGGAACTCATGCGGATCAGGTAGCTTCTTGATCTTTCCATTCAAAGACAACTTCTGCAGTTGTGTGCACTGAGACAGTTGCATAAAGATTGGAAATTCATCCTCTTCAGATTGAAGTGATAGTGACAGTGAATGAAGGTTGTGTAATCCTTGTATGGTAGAAAGAACAGAATTCACCATTTGTCCTGATAATCCATTTACCCCCAACTGCCTAAGATTGGTCATATTTGCTAAACCACCATCTGATATCCAGTTTCCAGCCTCAATATATGGTAGGCTTTGAAGATTGGTTAATGTATCTAACCGTAGATGCCCGCTATCGGGAGAATCAAATGGTGTATACAGAAGCAAATGTCTCAAGTTCACCAACTTCCAAATTACATTTGGTATTTTCTTAAGAAAACAACAATACCTTAAATCTAGTGTTTGTAGGTTTAGCAAGTTTCCAATGGAAAGCGGAAGTTTTCCTTCGAGATTAGTCTTCCTCAATCCAAGATACCTTAATTGAATCAGGTCCCCTATTGTACTTGGCAAGCTAACTACCCGAACACCGTCTAATTCTAACACCCTGAGTAGTTTAAATTCGGTGTAGATGAAATTCAATTTCTTTTCTTGCATAAAACTCAAACGAATCCAGACTTTCTTGTCTATATCTGCATTATATTCTCTATTGAAGAACAACAACGAACGTGAATAATCCGCAATATGTTTTAAGAAATCATACCGTTCATGGCAAGAATGTATAGAATGCCGCCGGGATTTAGTTAGTTGAGATGTTGATGATGAGCCTGCCATATCACCAAAATACTCCTCTTTTCCTTTGGTGACCGAAAGCTCTCTAAGAAGATCGTGGATTCGAATCGTCTTAACTCTCCCCAACGAACTCTTCGTTCCAACTTGAATCATACACCTACCAATCAACTCATTCAAGTACTTCTGAGCAACATCTTCTGCAGTTTCACCACCTTCTTGAGGCAAAAAACCTTCAGCAACCCATAGTCTAATCAATTTTTTTGTCTGAATGTTCATACTCTTTGGGAAAAGACCCAAATAAAGAAAACACGATTTCAACGGCGGAGGCAAATCATTATAGCTCAATGCTAAAATTCTTGTTATCTTCTCTTGATCTTCAAGCAAACCCCCTCTAATATTCTGCAACTCCCTAGCCCATTCCCCACTAGACTTCAACTTTCTAGACAACAACCCACCAACCACAACAACAGCAAGAGGCAAACCTTCACATTTCACCACAATCTCCTTGGCAAGATTCTCAAACTCGGATGGTATCACACTCGCACCAGGAAACGCTTTACTCCTAAGTAATGCATAACTCTCATCATGATTCAACGGCCTTAACTGATGAGGATCACTATTCCCATCAGCATGTAAAGCAACCTCCAAAATCCTTGTCGTCAACAAAATCTTACTCCCTAATTTCCTCCTCGGAAAAGCATATTTAAGCCCATCCCAAACCTCCATCCCCCAAATATCATCAAGCACAACCAAATACCTTTTCTCCGCCAAAACATTATGAAGCTTATTCACCAACTCCTCCTCCGGCATCCTATCCATATCCTCCCTCGCAACACCATCAACACCTCTCAAAATCCCTTGCAAAACATCCTTCCTCCTATACTCCTCAGAAACATAAACCCAAGCTTTAATCTCAAAATGATTCGCAATTCTACTATCGTTGTACAATTTCTTTGCCAACGTAGTTTTTCCTAAACCACCCATACCAACAATCGAAACAACATGTCTAGTTGAATCCAAACTAACCAACTGTGTAAAAATTGAACCAAAATCTTCTTTTACCTCAACAACATACTCTTCTTCAGCATAATAAGGTGAAGGTTGCCTCCAATGTCTCAATCTCTCGTTGGCACTGCTACCATCACGGTCGTCAGGGTTAGGGTTAGAACCAGGGTTTTTGATGACAACACCATACATTTCACGTCTATCAGAAACCTCTTTGATTTTTTTACCAATTCTTTCAATTCGAGTACCAAGTTTATAGAGATGAAAAGGAGTGAAGATTTTGTTATGAAAATGGGTATGGATAGTGGAATTATAGATATGAGTTTCAATGATTTCTTCAGCTTCGAAAGCGACGTTACGAATCTCGGAAACCCACATACGAACACGTTCGTTGGATTGTTGTTTAGCATCAGCGTCTTTAAGGAAACATTGCATCCAAGATAATTGGTTTTTGAGAGATTCGACTTGGTCGCGAACTGTGGTTATGTGTGAGATTGTTGAGGTAGTTTGTTCTAAGAGAAGTTCGGTTAGTTTTGTTACTACTGTTGATACTGCTACCTCTGCCATCGAAGGTTTGAGGTTGTGTCAATTGAGTAGGTTTGGTTTGGACTCTGTTTCTTTTTTGTTATCTTTGCATTATTTGTCGGTTCATATTTTTCATTGTTTTTTTCAACTTCGTTCATGGATGTCTTTGGAAGTCACGGTGGATCACATGATGATGAGTTGACTCCACTCACGGTGGATAACAGAGATGTTAAAATGTTTCATTTTTACTTTTAAGTGTAGTGAAAACACAAGTTTCAGTAAAAACATGAGTTGATTTCTAAACAATTGTCCTTGCCTCACCATTTTCTAATACTATATTTCTATTTTTATTCTTTTATCAAAGGTCTCAAGGGCAATGGTTAGCATTCTCCATTTTAAATAAAGTTAAATAAGTAAATGGTTATAAAAATAAAAAAAGGGAAATACTAACCGGTGTTTCAGGATAATGGTTAAAAATACTTTTTATTTCATTGAAAATTGTGTTATTAATCCATAAAAAGTCAAAAAGAAAAACTTTTTTGGTATCATTAACTAGTGCCCGGGGCTCCAGTTAGCACGATCCTAAAAAAAAGAGTAAATGGTCTCCTTAAATGTACTAAGATTTGATTTTAGTCCTCCTAAAATATTTTTTTAGGCTTTTGGTCTCTCCAAAATTGTTCATCCATGAAATTTGTCCTTACTTTTTAGTCAACATGTGCTGACCTTGATATTTTTAATGAAATTTTCCATAAATTAGTAGAAAATTATGACAATATTTTCCAAAAAAAAAAAAGAATTTTTAACAAAACAAAAATTAATATGAATCTTTTAGCACCAAAAACATAAAAATTCATGTTTTGTTAAAAAAATCTATTTTTTTTTTGCAAGAGATTGTCATAATATTCCATCCATTTCTGGAAAATTTCATTAAAAATATGAAGGTTAAACATGTGTTGACTAAAAAATAAAGATTAATTTCATGGATGAAAAATTTTAGAGGATCAAAAATCTAAGAAATATTTTAGAGGGACTAAAATTTAATGTTCACATATTTAGAGAGATCGTTTACTTATTTAACCTTTTTAAATATTTTTAGAAATATAACTTTGAAATTTGTAAAGTAAACTCATTAATATTAAAAAGATAAATATTAATTGAGAGTTAAGAAAGTTTAACCAATAAATATGACCAAAATTGAAAATTTTCTTATTAAAAAATCGGAATTTTGGAAGATCCTTCGATTTTAATCATAATGTGATGGATGACCTATCAATCAATTTAAAGATCGAGCTAAGTCACTAGACTCTAATCTCATATCCCAAAGCACTAAGTCACTAGTTTGTAATGACTTGTAAATCATCCTCAAGATTATAATTGCACACGTTAAAGTTCATGGCCATCAACCATTGAAAAAAATCATTATATGTCTTCTTGTAAGTCGTGGGGGTAGTTAACATAACATTTCTTGTCTACTTCTTTTTTTGTACACACCTCGCCTAAGTGTGATTATGGGTTTGAAGTCTTCTTTGTTGATTTCAACATGTATTCTTTTATTCCTAACATGATTGAATCTGGGATTTGTACTTTCTCCAATATAAATATCTTTCAACTCACTTTTTGCATAAATGTATCAAATAAAAATCATCAAAAAATACGCTTTAACAATCAACTTATTTTTATACCACTATTAAAAAAAACATGTTTTTATACCATTCCGTTTGATAATTTTAACTTCCTATCACTAGCGGTTATTGACCTTTGAGTTTTGCAATGTTATATCTTCGAGATATATGAACATTTTATTAGAGAAGATATATTTTATCAACTTGGTGTTCGTTTTTCTTCAATTTATGAATAAATTATTTTCTATAATTATAAAAAGTTCAAAACAAAGTTTTTTCTTAAAAATAAAAAGTTCAAAACAAAGTTTTGTCACAAAAAAAAAACACTTTTATGACAAACTGTTTAGAGACATGCGTGGAAAACAGGGAAATTTTACAAAATCAGTGTCGTGTCAAATTGGGAAAATCCACAACACAGAAACACGATCGAAAGAACAAAATAATGAAGATGTTACAGTGGAGCTTGTTCATAACTCTGACGTTATTGACCGTTTTACCCTTTTTGTTTCAGAACGGAACCGAAGCTTCAAATTCAGTTTCCGCTTTTGTTCAAAACGCAATCTACTCCAACAGAATCACCATCTTCTCCAAATCCTATTGCCCGTACGTATATATAAATCTCTTCAATTTTCAATTATTATCACGTTTCAACAATAATTATAGTTTAATTAATTTGATCACAATGTTTAGGTATTGTTTGCGTGCTAAACGTGTGTTTGTTGAACTAAACGAGCAACCGTTTGTGGTTGAGCTTGATTTGCGAGGTATTTCATCAATCATAACTCTGTTTATTTTTGTTTCGTGTGGCCTTGTTTAATAAACACCTTGATTTTCAAGATACCCGCTTATGTATTAGACATTTCTACATCAAAAGTTAAAATAAAGTTAAATTGTTTTTCGCATAAGCTATAAGTTGTTTTCATAATCTGTCTTGGAGAGCTTATGAAAATAATCTGAAAACAGCTTATGACCACGTATCATACGCTGTTTTCGTAACTTATCTCTTGCTGGTCTTAATCTTTTTTGTGCTTGTGTAGATGATGGATATCAAATTCAGAGTGTTCTTCTGGATTTAATTGGTAGAAGGACAGTCCCACAAGTATTTGTATATGGCAAACATATTGGTGGATCAGATGGTTAGTTAGCCTTTTGCTTTTCTGAGTTATTATTATCTAAGAATAAACTCTCAATTTAGTCATCAAGTATCACACTCTTTCATACTTAGTCCTTGTTTGGATAAACAACTTAATTTGTAGCTTTTAGTATAAGTTCTTATCATGATAAGCGCTTATATATAAGCCATTTCTATAACAACAAAAAAGTTACATTCCTTTTGTGTAATCTATAAGCTATCTTGTAGAGCAAATGAAAATAAGCTGAAAACAACTTATGAACAATGTCATAAGCTATTTTCATAAATCATCTTAAACAGACTCACAAAACTTTTTTTAGTAGATAAGCTCAAACAAGTCAATTCAAACAGGCCTTTAGCTCTTAAACCATATGAAAATAACAAGGAATTTGGATCCCTCTCTCAAACATGCATCCCTCTATATCCAAAAATGTAATGGTGGAAAGAGAGAGAAGATAGAGAATTAATTGATAGAAATTTTGACGGAGAGGATCTAAATCCAAAAATAATATATAATACCTTAAGTATGTGAAAATTTATCTAGTTAGTCCCTAAATATATGAAAATTTATGTTAATCCCTTGCATTGTAAGTACTAATAAGACAGATTATAAATTACTTTAGGGGCTACTTGTTTTTTTCATATAGGCTAAACAGAGGAGATAATGATAACTAAGGGATTAAATTGAAGGCTTAGCATATCACTATTATCTATATGTTATTAGAAAAGGTTATGGTTCCTCTGTGTTTCTCTATCCATTCTTACAAAGTTTGCTCATTTTCTGATTTAGATCTCAGTGCTGCAGTCCAGAGTGGTGAATTGCAGAAACTTCTCAAATCAAGTTGATTGTATACTTGAGACTGCGGAGCACTAGCATCTATAATTTGTATGAATGTGGGGAACCCACATTTTCATGGATGTTGAAGGTTTCAAGCTTCTAGCGGCAAAATACTTTTTTCATGTTTTTTGGGTATTTTATATTAGGTGATAAACATGTACTTTTAGCTTGATCTGGTTCTGCATAGAATCTGTTTTAGAATTAGAGTTCATGTTTTCATTTTGTTCTATAGGAAAGTACAATCATGAGCGGTGGAGCTCTAGTTGTTGGAATTGATTTCGTTGTCATTGTTAATTAGTATAAAATTGTGGTTTTCAATAATTTGGCTCGTGATCTTGCAAATATTTTAAAAAGATGTCAGTTTCTGTTATGAAGCCTGAATGTGAGTTCAGCAATATTTCTATCAGACTATTGTTTCATTGAATCTATCTCATGTAATGGCTTGATAATCAAAGAAGTAAAACTACAGGCAGGCGTAAAACAAAGGAACCAATCTCAAATTGTCTTGTCGTATAAACTATGACCATTCAATAGAATGGTTCTGTTTTTGTACTAGACAAATTGGCTTTGTACCATAAAAAATAAATATAATAGTTCTGTTTTGAGTAATCTAATAAATTAGGAATTTACTAGTGCTTATATGTTAACATATATAACAGAATAACAAAACGCGTTATATTGACAACTGAAATCTAAATCTGCATGTAGGTGTTCCCTGTATGACATCTTTGTTGTGCGTGATCTGAATCTCTGTATCTCGGGACAAGTAAACTGAAAAATGAGATACATATGCAATGAAAATATAAAATAAAAATTGTGTTAACTGTTTTCTGGACAACTTTGGTGGCACAGAACCAAAAGCATGTTAACTGAAATTGAAGCAGGAATGTTGTATCCATTATCAGGAAGAAGCTACAGAATTAGGCCGCCAAGTTCCTTTCTTTGCAGAGAGCAAACCTTCTTGTTCTTTGGAGTAGGTTATTTCCCAATGTAGAGATTTTAACAAGGTTTCCACTTCGCTAATAGTGCTAGATTCATCGCGAACAATAAACATCCCTCCCGGTCTCATCATTCTATCCACCTCTGCAATAACAGGAGGAAGTTTGCACCTGGAGAGACAAAACAACAGAATTGAATCAATACGGTGCAATTTATCTAGAATGGTGGTGTAAAAGGTGCTTCCATTCATACCTCTCTTTTATCTTTGAGAAAAGTTTATCTGCATGAAGTAGATCATAAGTTCGTGGATATGTGCTGAATGATTCACACCAGTCATGGTATATCCCAAAAAGACCCCTTTCATAGATTATTGGTAGTGTGTCAGGAGCATCTATGTTCACTATATTGAACACCCAAATTGGAAGTTCCCTCAGTGCTGCTGCAAATCTACACCCACATGACTATAAGTTAAGACTAATTATCACATATTATCAAATTAAAAATGTTTAGTAGTTTTATTCTAGGGTGAATCAATACCCTCCATAGACAGCTCTCATGTCCATGGCGTTTCTCACGTTAGACCAAGTTACACCAATGTTGCTCAACTCGTCCACCGTGTTTTTCCAACGTTCAGTGTCTTCTACAAAATCTTTGGGAGCTGGTTTTCCATAGATCCCCACCTGTGAGTTGTTTAACCAATATGGGGCTTTGTGCAGCCGTTTAGGCCAAACTTCAGGCCATCTGGCTCCTCTGTCAGCCTTGTTAACAGGCACCTTGTGCATGCATGCCTGCAGAGGTACATACCTGTAACATAATAGTACATTTTGCAATTTTGCCAACCCAGATTAGAATTTTGAAGTATTGTTCTATATTTTACTGATCAAATCAACTAAATGTTTTTCCCACGCAGCAGTAATAGAGATTTACCAGGCAGCATTTGGATCATCGTCGTCCTTGCATAGTGGAGGTTGGCTTTTCTCTCTACGCTCGTAACAATCGTTGGAAGTAGGTTTGCGGTAAATGGCGACACCAACATGGTTCAGTTTATCCTTATTGATAGTCACAAGCTCCCAACACATGGCCTTAGTTAGTGAGGTCATTTCTAGAAGGAAGCACAATAAAATTGTGGAGTTATTATCTTCTTAATAACATATAAACTATAGAGATATGATATGTGGTCCTACCCTTCCATATCTCGACATCTTCTTCAAGCTTTTGGTATACAGGAGTTGCAGACCAAGCAAAATAACCACCTGGTCGCAAAACCCGATTCAATTCCAATAGCAGCTTGCCACCTAAAAACAAAGTTTCACATTCCTCAGTAACCATGCTCAACCAAATGAAAAATCTAGCCCAGCATAAACATTGGTGATACCAACCTTCTTCATGCCAAGGTACTCGACAACGTGCACAATGAATAAGATCAAAAACGCCGTTGGGGAATGGAAGCCTTTGAGAACCCATGACAGCAGATATGGCAGGAATGCCTCTCTCGAGGGCAAATTGAACTTGTGCTTCATGCTCGTCTTTCGGTGCTAAAGACATTGCAACAACATCTCTATCGAATAGGTAACCGCCAAAACTTCCAACCCCACACCCAACATCCAAAATCACCCTGGTGCGCTTTCCCCATGCAATATCAGGTTCAGCCTGCAATGTTAGGAATTATGATTAGCAAGATATAAATTCACTTTCTGGTCTATGCATCACTCCTAATTGTTAAGTTCTAGAAAATGGGTTAGTTTTGAAATTAAATTTGCAACTACCTGTTGGAGAAAATCAATGTAGTGTAGAGCTCCATGAATGAATTGAGTGCCACCTCCTGGGAATGTCAAGAACTCACCTGACACCTTCACCCAATTCTGATGTCCCTTAACCTCGGCCAGCGACGTGTGTGGTACGTTGTGGTACCATACCTATTTTCATACACAATAACAATGTTTCCAATTTTGAAAATAACATTATCAAAGTCTCCATAAATGTATTAGATATACCTTTGAATCAAAATTACCTTATCTCTACTGTTGGGCCATTTGATGGATGTTTTATAACCTTTAGGAAGTGGCACAAGGCAAGTAGGTCCTTCCTCAGGACAGTGTCTCTCTCTATGTTCAAAGTGTTTTGTGGAACGTAACTTTTTAATGGCTTTTTCATTGTCCAAACAAGGAATATAATCAGCACCTGCAGTAACATTGCACAGAGACCACTTGTTGTCTTGCAGTTTCTTCTCACTTCCGCCTGATTCATCACCTTTCTGTCTCTTTTTTTCGTTTTGCGACTGATCAGCTTGCGTTGACCACGACTTCTTTGACTTCCCTCCTTTCTTCTCTTCTTTTGGCTTCACTGTTTCCTCACCTTCATTTTTCTCTGATGCTGTCTTAGAGAGTTTAGGGTTTTGTTGCTCTTCAATCTCGCCTTTGTCTTCTCTCAATTGTTCTTTATTTGCTTCATCTTCATCGTTTTTAGACCCTTGTGTGTCGAAAGTTGGAACATCTTGTTGTTGTCCCGTGCTTTGTTCTTGGTTTTCAGCTGCATTTACGTCATTAGATTCTGTAACATCTTGAGACTTGGTATTATCTTGTTCTTCCTTTTTGTTTTCTCCGGAGCTTTCAATGTTACTTTGTTGGACTTTCTCAGACTCGGAAACTTTCCCATCATTGTCTGAACTAGATTCATGTATTGCGGAAACTTGTTCTTTTTGTGTTAACGAGCTTTCCTCTGATATCTGAGAGTCACTAACAACAGTTTGTTGTTTATTCTGATCGTTGTTTAAGTTTTTGTCGTCAGATTTGATGGCATCATCGGGTAGATGACCAGGATTATCTCCATAGACAGCCGTGGGAGTTTCCTTTTGTTCTTCGGTTTTAGGGACAACGGTGGTGGTTTCTACCGATTCTTCTGTGTTTTTAGCGTTGGTTTGCTGTGAATCATCGGAGGTAGAGAAATCGTTGTTCGTGTTATCGGATGTATCAATGGCCGTTCGGGTGCTAGTCGTCTCTTCTTCGCTCTGTGTTTTTGACGAAAACATAGAGTTGGAGGAGTTGGAGTTTAGCATCCATACACCAAAAACACATAATGCTATAAATCCTAATGTTACCAAGGTTGATACATATGATGGTGATGATGATCTCCTACTGTTACGAGTCTTAAACAGTGCCATAAGAATTTGTATTCAAAGGCTAACTAATAATATAAATGTATCAAAATTTGTTAATGATGTCGATGCATGTGAAACTGCATAGACAGACACAGAAAGTATGTTTGTGTGGGAAAGGTGTGTGTTTGAGTGAGAAGTTTGTGGAGAGACATGTGGAGAGAAGATGGTAAGAAAAGATTGCGAAACATTCTCAAGTTGGAGGTTGGAATGTCTTGATGATCCAAAATAGTAGGAGTAGGGAATTTGTTAGAGAAAAATAAGGTTGCTATGTTGGGGACTTGACAAAACCAAGAAATTACGTGAGATTTTCCTTTTTTCTTACTCTATAACCTTTGTTTCAGGAGTGATGTTTTTTATTAAGAACAAACTAATTAAATGGGAGCTTTATAGTATTTTTTTTCAGTAAAAAAATGGTTGACGATGTTTTTCACCTTTATAATATATGTCATTTTCGGTTTTCACTTCTATAAAATTTTCGATTTGATTTTCATCCTTTTAAAATATATTATTTTTCAGTAAAATTTTTTTTTTCCAACTCACCAAATTCTCTTATGTGGAGCTGACTTGGTTAATTTTTTTAATTGGCCACATCAGATTTTATTATTAAAATTTAAAAATAATATAAATTCATTTAAATTAATTTAAAAATAAAAAATAATTTAAAAAATTTGAAAATTAATTTTTTTATGGAATTTTTTTAAAAAAAAATCTGGAAAATTTATTTATTACCAAAAAAAAATTCAAAAAATAAGAAAAAACTATAAGATTTTTTTTCAAAATTTAAAAAATTAGAAAATATAATCAGATTTTTTTCAAAATTAAAAAGATTTTAAAAAATTCTGGAATTTAATTTGCAAAATACAAAAAAAAA
>Ga0228711_1001983_pt1 | contig 30990 bp, 14 predicted proteins | sample MedpolnodulmetaG_2_FD_177996 | JGI IMG/M metagenome (GOLD analysis project Ga0228711, IMG submission 177996) | Root nodule microbial communities from Medicago polymorpha collected in Santa Monica, California, United States - brown nodules | ecosystem: Host-associated > Plants > Roots > Nodule... | reverse complement strand
AATGTTTATTACATCACAGACCTACATCATGCAAAATCAACTATAGATATATTTCCAAATTAATCATATGATACACCGCATACCTTGGCAGTGATGTTCTTTTTAGTGTGAAAACCATTTGTGAAGATATTGGAAACAAAAGGCTGTAATTCTACCCCATTAACAATTGGAGAGTAAGTCATCAGCTTTGAAACATCTCCTGGAGTATATTGCACCTCATTCACACCAGCTGCATATTGCAAGAATATAATCTCAACAACTTTGACAGTTCTGACAAACATAACAGATAACTTACAGCTAAAGAGTAGGAGCTAGTTTACATAAACTTTGCAGCAAGCACTTACACAAAAAGAAATATTTGCCGAATCTCGCAAAATGTATGAGTCTTTTAAACAAAATGCAAAAATTTTGTATCTAAGTTGAAATTAGCTTCAAAATCTCAATTTTTTTGGAAGATCACTCGTTTAACTTCTCCATAAACACCTACAAGCTTATAATAAAGGCTTTTTCATATTTGAACTATAAAACTTATTTTAATTAAGAAGCTCTCATAAGCTACAAATTAATCAAAACTAGGCCTAGACCTTTGAGAACATCTGAAACCACACCAAAAACTAATGATAAATTAGCCGTGAATCAAACAAAACCTGTCAAAGTAAAATGAACGATACAGATTGAAAGAGCTACTTTAGGAAGTGAGGGGTCCTCATTTAGGATACAATATACATCAAAATAATATAATAAGAAATAAAGAGAAGTTGCAAAAAGATGCACGGAGAAGTACAGTAAAAGCTAAAGGAAGAGATCTAGCATATGCAAGACTATCAAGTGGCCTCTTCAAACCCCAATTCAAGAACAAAGAAAAACTTACTTATCGAACCTTAATTGTTTTGTTAGAGTTTCAATATTTGACCTACCTTAGGAATACTGCACACCTCACAGCACTCTCTCCTTTTTATGTGAGTTAATGATTGTTTGCATGATATCAAGCATAGCATAAATAAATAACATGATAGTGTTCAAAAGAATTTACACAGATAAACTGCTGCATAATTAGACTGCTTTTAATTTAATACCAAAAACAACTTGAACAGCTGCACATTATTTCACACTGTAAGTGACACATAATAAGAAATAAACAAGAAACAAGGTAAAGTGTAAATTGTTTTACCATGATTTACATTCATCAAGTAAACATGCTCTCCGCTATAGCTCAGGAGAACCTCAGATCCATCAGGACTAAATGTAACATGAGTTAAGTGCAAACTTGGATGTCCCTGGAAGAAAAAGACATAATATAAGTGCAACAGTATTTGTTTGAAGTAGAAGGGAAGACTTAAACCTGCACAATATCTCAAAGAGGAAAATGGATGAGAGGATGTGGTAAATTCTAGAACCCAAAGTATATACTGCATTACTTCAGTATAATGATTAGGGAATGATAGGGGGTATTTTCTTCAAGGTATAGCATCTTATTTTCAAGTATATTTGGCATCTACACAAAACTCCTAGTAATGCTTACCCCCCACACCCCACCCACCCACAAAAAAAAAAACAGAGAGAGAGACCAAGTAGTACCGAAACCCAAAGAAATGACAAAAGCGCATAAAAATGCAGAGCTTGCCAACATATCCATTTTTCCTTTGATGGCATAGTTATGTTTTAGAAGGCTTTGTACTGCCCTCCTTTCCCCTAGTAAAGAAGATTTACTTTTTACCAAAAAGGGAACTTGTTATCTCCCCAATACTTAAGATTTAAGTGAATACTACCATACTTTTTCAAAAGCAGTCAATACTAGAGTATTAAAGCAAAGGACTAACCCGATCAGAAAGGTGCATTGGACAAAAATAATTAACACAAGGAGGTGGGGGCATTCTTTTTCCACAGGAGCTTAGAGGTGGCAGCATCCTTCTATCATACAGACGTGCAAAGGCATCACTGCGAGAATAAGAAAACATAAACTCAGTTTGAAATTGAAATATTTAATTAACTAACATATAGCATCACTGAAGATACTCACCTCCCACCAACAAGGAGCAAATGAGGTCTAGTTGAACTAATATCAAAAGATTTTAAAGCAAGGACTTGTTTAGGAGGATCACCAAGGGATCTTTTAGCTCCATTCCGTAAGTCAAGCTGGCATTGGCCATTAAATGTGAAAGTCAACAAATGAAAAACTCCAAGGAGTTCGACTACAGAAAACAATAATCATAATACACCATCTTCTTTACCATCTATCGGTGGAAAAGTCGAAGAATTACATTATTAAAGTATAACTGTTGAGATCCTATCTAATTCCAGAGGATTAACATAAGGCGATAGTGAGAGCATCTCAAGACCTAAGATGCAGCCATAATATCAATACAGCTCATATGATTTTCCTTGAGATGCCTTAGTCATGCAGGTTTCCCATTTGCACTTTTAATTTTAATATGTAAATAAGCAACAATAATTAGTAACGCACAATAGTTTCGAGAACCAGAATAAAGTTTGATGAACTCATTATACCAAAAGTTTATCATAGAGGGAATAAAAAGGGAGCAAGGGAGTGATTTTTCCATACCAGCCAAAACCGAGGAGCATAATGGGCCGGAAAGAGTGGGCCTACAAGTATATGCAAGGAGGAATGATGGTACAACAACATGGGAGCGAGAGAATCGATTGCAGGCGATGTAACAGAAATGACAGTTAGCATTGGAGAGTGATGGGAGATATAGAGAATCATTTCTGTATAGTGGCGAAGTAGGGGTCGTTGGGAGGGAAGGAAAAGAATTGGATAGTAGTGGTCAGGTGTTGCCTTGGTGAGGGTTGTTTTCTTCATAAAGAGAGCAGTCTAGTTATCTTACACTCATCGATAGTCAACTCTATTTTCCTGTGATGAGCTTTGCTCCATCGTAAGCAAATTCAATACGAACTAAAATCTCAAGTCCATCATTAGTTCAGCTAATTTGTTTCTGTTTGAGCACTTTAATCGGAGTTTCATAGTATCTTTCCAATCAAAAATATCAACAGAACAAAAAAATATGGAATTCTTACAACTGCTACATCAAGAATGAAAAGAAAAGTTTGCTTATTTCCCCTCCCTCCATACGAAAGCAACTTCCCATTTAATGTGCGGAGAAAAACATAAATAAATATTAAAAAAAATATTTAAAGAATGCATAAAGAATATTTTACGCATCCAATAAAATCTTAAACCAGGTCCCGATAATTCTCCTAGAACCTTCTATGTTAAACTACGAAAAATGGATTTTGATTGACACGTGACAAGCAACCAAAACTGAGGCAAGCTAGTTAGGACAATGGCTTCTAACCATGAAGATAAAGGGAATTTTCAAGATTCAACCCAACTTTGTCTTTTCACATGCCAAACAATGTTCAGTAGAATTCAAAACTGATAATTGGGAATCACTGCAAACGAATTAAACCACTTACAAGAACATTGTGACACTCTTGGCGTGGAGATCCTGCAGGAGGACAAGAGGTGCCTTCCCGAAAATCATGTTGTCTTAAGGTTCCATCTTCACTGGCACTCCATACCACATTGGGGTTTCCGTTTTCAACCTGCAAAAAAGAACATACAAGACATGGAAATGCATTTGATTTCCTTTGACCCCCCCGTTGATGCAATGTTATTGAAACTGTCAACTCAGGATTTTCTTAGACCACGTAACTTACAGCCAATTTCTTGACCCTGCGAGTGTGGCATTGGTAAAGTGCTGATGGAGTAAGGGGATTGTCATTAAGTCCATTCCCACTTACGCGAGACCTATTGAATAACCGAACCTGCCAAAAGAAAAAGCATATGAAGTTAGGGGGATTAAAATTGCATTAGCCACTAAAAATATCAAATGGATCATTACTTCAGCATCTCCAGCTCCAGAGGCTACAAGCTCATCAGATGTTTCTGGTATGAACTTGGTACAGAATATATTTGCAGTATGTCCGGTGTCAATTGAATGCACTAGTTTCTGACCAGCATAGCTCCAAACATTGATCTTCAAAATTTCATGCAAACAATTCAATGAGATATATTTTGCAAAATAGAATTCCCATAGTGCAAGAAGCTAATTTCAAATCTTTTTCTTACACTTTAACTTCCAACTACTATACAAAATTATGGTTTAGATAACAAAAGGAAATGCATCTTACCCGTGTATCATCCGATCCGGATACCAATAATGAACCTTTTGAATTCCAAGCAATAGCATTGACACAACCAAGATGTCCCTATTCAAATCATGAGCAACATGATACTCATCAAAAGGCAACAAACAAAACGAGTCTACATAGAATCACAACGAGGGTAAAATGCTCAGCAAATGAAGCAAGATTTACGAAACACTAGGAGCAAATGTATATTGCAATTTATGGAAAGGTCAGGCCAACATTTTTAAGAAAACAGTAACTGTGCTTGTAAGACCAACACTCAATCAAATGTATGATCAAATGTGCGTCAAGTGTCAACACCGACATGACACTAACAGATGTTTGTTGGAGAAACACTCAGATCAAACATGTGTATAGTGTTTTTGTGTCGTGTCCAACACCGACAAGACACAAATGTGTTTACATTCGATAATTATATATTCGGAAATTATTATTATTATCAGTGTCGATAGCTGTGCTTCATAGCTTGCCTCTTGGAAGAAATATAAGTGTAATAAACTACATAGATAAATATAATAAAACATAGAAGTGAAACATATTTTATAAATATAGGATAATGTTTTAGACATGATGTTAGAAAGCTACCTCTAACTCTTTTTCCTGAGAAAGTCTTCGAATCAAAGAGGAGTGTGTCTGCAAACTCTGATTAACATCCTAAGGCAAAACAAAAACAGCATTTTATTGATCAAAGATAATAAGAAACAGTAAAAAAAAATCATAGAGAAAGAATTTGATCAAAATTATTATGATTGTTATCATCATCGTTGAATTGAAAATCGGAATGAGCAGAGTAATCGTGAAGCAAAGAAAGTAAAGGAAGAAGGGATAGATAGATACAGGGCGAGAGTGAAGGTATCTGGAATCGAGAAATTTGTGTATGTTTCCGTCGAGAAAAGGAGTGGAATCCATTGTAGAGTAGAAGAATCGGTGTTATCTGTGTCTGGCTTCTGAGAGAAGAGAAAGGAAGTGAAGAAAGTAGCTTAATCGATTGATCAGCGTGATCTTTTCACCAATCAGGCGGTTATTTTCTTCTTCTTCTTTCCTTCTCTTTCTCCTAATTATTTAATTACAATAAACCCACTCTAATTTTTATTTTATTTTTTTTAGTAGTGTCTCTAATCTATTTGTTTTTTCTTAATTTAATCTTTCTTTTCTTTTTCTTTTTTTTTTTGACGAAAAAGAAAATTCTTAATTTAATCTCTAAACCATACATAATTTGTTCTTAAAATATGTTCAAATTCATCGGTGGTGTCTCTAAAATCTCAATATCAACGACTAAATTGATGAATTTTATATAGTTTAGTATATTATAATAGTTTAGAGATTAAATTAATAAGAGATTAATCATTCTTTTAGTAAAAAAAATGAGATTAATCGTTCACGAACTAAATTGATGGCTTATTCAGTTTCATATGAAATATAGAAAAACAAGTTTGATAACGGTATAATATAATAGTAATAATATAAAATATTTATCATCGCGAAATTTATCACAATCTTCTATAAATATTGTAAATCTTTTTTTTAGTACATAAATATTGTAAATCTTTTTAACCAGTATGAATTATAAGTATAATTAATATTTTTGTTATAAAAAAGTAATCGACTTGTTCTTTATTATTTTTTATTAATACCCTGTCAATTTTATATTTAAAAATTATAATAAGAAATTGAGAGAGTATTTTTATGTGTTAATCCTTTGATTTCTTCGAAAAAATATCCTTAATAATTTAAAGAAATAAGTAATATCAGACAAATAATTATTCTCATGAACTTAGATTTTTGTAAACAAGAAAATTGCTTTTCTAACATAGAAAAGTTCACAATGACACAAGAAAATTACCTAATAGCCCCTAGCGGCAGTTAACAACCGCTGGCACCAGCGGCAGTCAACTGTTGTTCACACCAGTAAACAGAACCAGTGCAGTCTACAATAGTTTTTTCAGCCATTTTGGCTTGTTTGTACCTGTAATTTCAAACGGCAATTCCGCATGAAATCAAATTGAAACAACAACATACACCAATCGGTAATATTACACAAAACCGATAATGCGTTAACGTTTCACAATTGTTTGAAATGTGTCAAATTTTGCACGTTATGCAACACGTTAAACGTAGAGTACATGAATTTATAATCAATGCGAAACTCAAATATATTGATATATAAATTCGAAAAGTGAATAAATAAATTATTATTCCAATCAATATCATAACTTATATAGCTGATTCTCAATAATACATGTTCCTAACTTATATAGACGACTCATTACATTACTGTCGGAAATTTACCTTCCAACTACAACAATTATGTTACCTCTGAATGGGGTAAATTCAAACTTGCTAAGCAGCACGACTCCAGTATCCGACCGGCATTTCTATTGTTCCGTTCAAAATATTAAATTCTTGTTAGGCTTTGTTTAAATGACGGTATTCAAGTGTCAAAAGAATAAGGTTCATTTCTTGACACTTCAATACCTTCATTTAAACCCGCCTAGCAAGAATTTAATCTTTTGAAAGGAACAATAGAAATGTCGGTCGGATGTTGAAGTCCTGCCGTTTAACAAGTTTGAACTACCCCATTCAGAGGAAGACAATTGTTGTAGTTGGAAGGTGCATTCAGAAATATACCTTCCAACTACAACAATTATCTTACCTTTAAACGGGGTAAATTCAAACTAGCTAAAGACTTCAACATTTGTCCGACATTTCTACTATTTCATTCAAAAGATTAAATTCCTGCTATGCTTGGTTAAAATGACGGTATTCAAGTGTCAAAAGAATGAGGTTCATTCCTTGACACTTCAATACCTCCATTTAAACAGACCTAACAAAAATTTAATATTTTGAAAGGAACAATAGAAATGTCGGTTGAATGCTTAAATCCTGCCGTTTAACAAGTTTGAATTACCCCATTTAAAGGAAGACAATTGTTGTAGTTGGAAGTTGCATTTCCCTACCTAATCACGATCTTCTGGCGGAATCAAACTTTTGATGATATTTTCAGTTGATCTCAGCAACGTTGCCCGCATATGGATCAACTGGAACATGATGTGCTCCCAAAACATGTTCTTCACATTTTCGTCGTTCTTTAATTCCACCCAAATGAATGATATTCTCTCATCGTCGAGCGTTGGACGTTTATACCGAACTAATTCCACCCTCCTTGTGTCTCTGAGGTTGAATTCATTAAGTTGATCCTTGAGACCTCTTAACGTTACACCAAGGCACCAAACCTTCAACCTCTGAGGTTCTCCGCCATTGAATTCTGCATGAACGTCGATCCACCGACCATTGTTTCAAATCTACACAGTTAAAAATAATCAATGAAAAACTCATTCAAACACCTGTAGTGAAAATTTTACGTAAACCCTAAAAATCTTAAATAAACCCTAAAAAATTTATAAAATTCGAAGAAAAAAAATATAAATCTATGCAATATAACTCCATTATAACAAGTATTCATAATATTTGTTAATAGCATTTCAGATCTACAACATAACTATATTAAAACTAAATAAATCAAACCCTAAAAAATTTATATAATTCGAAAAAAATATAAATTTAAGCAATATAACTCCATTATAACAAGTAGTCATAATATTTGTTAATAGCATTTCAGATCTTCAGCATAACTATATTAAAAAAAAATATCAAAATTTACAAATTAAACTACAACTAAAATTATAAACATGTATACTAACTAAAATTTATCACAATAGCATAAGTGATAAGTTAATCGTGATTTAGTGGTAAAAAATTGGATGATTTGGTAGAGTTTTTTTTAGAGAGAGAGTGAAAATTTTGAATTTTTAGAGAGAGATGGTGATGATAGAGTGGCTGGAAGCTGGGTTTTGTGTGTTCTTATGCTACGAAGACAACAACAGTTAACTACCGCTGACACCAGCGGCAGTTAACTGCCGACGGTTTTTTCAGTGGTAGTTAACTACCGCTGGGGGTCCTAACGTAATTTACCTGTGTCAGTGTGAAGTTTTTTATGTCAAAAAAGCAATTTTCTGTAAACAATTCGTCTTGAAAAGTCCATTTATCGGTGAGCCCAATCGCATGACTAAATAATTAATAATTAATATTTTTGAAAAATAAAATAATTAAACGGCAAGGAATAATGAGCTTTGTTTTGTTTTGGTAATTGAAAGAGGAGAAATGATATTTGTACAGTCACTTTTTGATAATTTTTGTGACAACTTTATCTCTCATACTTACATTATTTTTTACTTTCTCTTTTTTTTGTTTTGATTTTTGTGTCAATATCTCTTTTCCTTTATAAAATTATGGTTATCCCAAAAATTATCTATGAAATAGTTGTTCAAACGACACACATCTTTATTGTTTTGATTTTTATGTCAATACTTCTTTTCCTTTATAAAATTATGGTCATCGCAAAAATTATCTATGAAATAGTTGTTCAAACGACACAACTCATGAAAAGTGCAGTGTGCTATGTTGCGTGATAGATAAGCTCCCTTCGCTAGTGTACGACTGGTGTGATGACTGGCTTGAAAATTGGATATGTTACTTAACATGGGTTTTGGTCCACCACACCGGAAATCCGTCTAAAGTGGGACAATCACCTCAAGTATGTGCACAATTGTAATTATTTAATTTTTCTTTAAACACAAATATTAGTATGTTAATTTTTTAAGGAAAATGCTAGTATGTTCATGGTTATGTTAAAAAAAAAATCTTTAACAGGACTTGAATTTTGTATTTCCAATTTTTTTAACTCTTTGTTCAAATTAGTTGAGACTCAACCTCCATGTAACTAATTAGTTTGATTTTGATTTGGAAAAAAAATACATTTGAATCAATAAAAAACACTTCCCTCGATAAATAGTTTAGTATATTTTTGGATTCATTGAATAATTGATGTATTTGAATTATATTATAAACCATACACATCAATTATTCAATTTGGCTCAGGTTTTGCAATCTTTAGTTGTGATATCGAAACTAAAGAAATCAATGAAGAGCATATTGGTTTGGTTTGATTCATTTGATTGACATTTTTAAAAAAAGAAAGAGTATATAATAATCAAAAAAGTAGATAGACATGCCGTCACCGTGAACATAGCTCAATTGATAGAGACATTACATGTATTCACTTTGTGGAGTGAATTTATATATATTAGACTACTTAAAAAAAAGTACATGAACATGCCATCTTTTTCCAATGGTTAGTTTTCTTGTTCTTTTTCCGTAACATAGTTTCTTGATTCTTTGTAGAATATCCTCCATCTTGGTGCAAGTTTCTGGCTTGTCACCATTCTTCTAACTGTCTTTGAATTCACATATTGCTTTGTTCTTCTTCCAATTTTCTTTGTTGGATTCACCTTTCTTAAATCTTGCCAATAAAGTTTGTTTTTCTTGTCTTTCATTTCCTCTATTTATTACCTTCATCTCACGTGCCTTGAGAGTTCCTTGCAGATCTTCAACTTTAAGATCACCTAGTAGCTCATTTGTTTCTTCGGTGGTTACAATTATATGATCAAATTGAGATGGAAGAGTTCTTAAAGTTTTCTCAACGATTACCTGATCAATCATTGTTTCACCAGGCCACTTCATTTGATTGGTGAGAGCCACCAATCTTAAAATGTAATTAACAATCTTTTTAGACTCAAACACTTTTTTGGTCCTTATCTTTATTATGGGTTCATATTGGTCCCTCATAAAAACAATGCAGATATATCCTTTAATTTGTTTAATTGGTACCAAGTTAGTCCTTTGCATGCGAATTAAGGGTTTTGAAGTACAAAATCCATATGAATTTGAGTTGGATCCACCTTATGTATCATTGTTCAACGATTTCAAAAAGGAAGTTGATGAAGAACCTAGTGAATTTGACATGTTTGCTTATATATGGAGAAGAAGAGTGGTTGTAATCTCTAATACAGGGTGAAGATTTCGAGGATATATGGGTTCCAATGAACCTTAATTTTGATTTATGAGGGAATCAGTAAAGTGAGAAGAATGAGACGCTAACTTACATGGTACATACACCGTAGTTAACGTTGTTAGCCTTTGATGAATGGAAATGACCAATGTGGTACCAATTAAACAAATTAAATGACCTATTTGCAACTTCTTTTTTTCTAAATAAGGGACTAATATGAACCTCAAAATAAATATAAAGAACCATCTTTCAAAAAAAAAAAATATATATATATATAAAGAACTAAAAAGGTGTTTAAACCATCTTTTTATCATTATTCATTTGCAATAATTCATATTACCTTCTTAGTGACTATAATCGGACTTTCTTCACATTTGCATCACCACCACAATACTTGGAAGATACTTTGAAATGAAAACTATTTCATCCGCATACACTAAGCTCAGGTTTTTTTTCTCTCTCTAGCCAAACCTTTTCTCTAATCTCTCTCTAACTTATCCTCAACAACCGCTGCTACACCCCTCATATCCAAACTCTTTCTTTCCCGATGTAGCATCCAACGACGGTGGTGCGATGAGTTTTATCCACCGCACCATCATAGACCCTCTCTACCCTCTCCGACCGTCCTTCGTTCCAGCTTGTTCTAGATCTGGTTTTGCAGGTTTCTTTTGGTTTGGGTGGTGCTTCGTCAATACCTATCCTCTTCGTTCCTCTGCCGTTTGTGGGATCTTGTTTTGGTTAAGGGGATCCAGTTTCGGCTGGTGGATGGCTCTTGATATGGTTTTCCCTTGATCATGTTAGAGGGCTTCTCGACGCCGGTGGGTTGGTGGTTGTCTTTGTGTGTTGGCGATTTTTTGGTTGTGTGTCGTCGAATTTTTAATGTCGGCAAGTTGCTTGTTCACGTGGTATCCGACGGGTTTGTTTTGGCTTTTGTTTTCTGTTCGTTTTGTTGTGTTGTTGTTTCGTTGATGTGGCGGTGGCTCTGTGTTGCTCTGTTGCTGCTGTTCCTTTTGTTTTGTTTGTTTACAGGAAGATGAAGCTGGTGGAGGTTTGATCCGGATCTTGGTTTGTTGTTAATCTTCAATCTGGTTTTTTCTAGATTTAAGATTTGGTTACATAAAGTTCTGTTCATCTGTGTGGATTTGATTCAACAGATGTTGCTCGAAAGAGTTTGGAACGTAGTCGCTCCGTGTTGGCGGTAGTAGTCATTAATCGTAACTTCAGAACTATTTCATCCGTCACGGCGGTGCCGTAGGTGGGCTGTATCCATCGCTTGTTCATTGATTTGGACTTCGTCTGGATTGATTTGGCCCGAAAGGGTGCTTTGGCTTGCTGATGTTTTTAGGGAGCTGATGGACCTTGGTTCGTTTCTGTGTTGGCAGACGATTCATACGCTTACCACTTGTGTATTGATTGTTGTATCACCCGTTAGGGTTTGTATATGTGGTTATCTGGAGTCCATCTTTGCTCCATTTACCCCATTTACCATCATGGATGTGTGACACGTGGCAAAATAATGTCCAACGGTTGAAATAAAAAAGGCAACAATAAACAAACACACATGTGATTGCTTTTAAAAACACAATCTATGTATCTTTTATTCACAATCTCTATATTTTTCTATGAATTGCAATTAAACATCAAATTAATCATCCACCATTTTCCAGAAACCACAATCATCAACCCATCTTCACTCATTTTCAATTTCGATCTTTTTCCTTTGTTCTTTTTTCTTGTTATTTTCGTAATCAAAGTTTCAATCATCAACCCACAAAGCCACTGTTAGTGGTGGTGGGGACTGAGCAGTGAACCAATAGAGAAAGAAGAAAACGGTTGGTGGAAGATTGTGATCTTTTTTGAACCAGTTAAAGTACCAAAACTGTTAAAAAACATTGTAAATCAAAAGTCAAAAACAGAAATAGGAGTTAACAGGTAAGCCATCGATAAAAAGAAAGGTGATGGTGTTGTCGACGACAACCGTGAAAATGAATGAAATAAGAAATAAAAAAGAATCCACCAACTTGGTAAGCCGTATAACAGGCAAGGGATGAAAATAATTCGAAGACGTTGTCGTTGTGATGGCGGCCACGATGGGCTGATTTGTAACTGCGGTTGCGATTGGTTGATTCGTGGCGGTGATGGGCTGATTCATGACGATAATGACGATAACGGTACGAAGAGATGGCGGTGATGGAGTGATTACCGGTGGGCGGCGGCAACAGGGTGGTGAAGGGAAGGGAACATGAAGGAGAAGTGAACAGTAGGCTAGGGATTTTGTTTTATTACCTATCTTTCCCTTTTTAATTTCAACCATTAGATATTATTTTAACACGTGTCACACATCCATGAAGGTAAATGGGATAAATGAAGCAAATATGGACTCGGTTATCTGGGTCAGGTTCATGTCCCCCTAATCTTGTACTTCCTTTTTATTTTAATTCAATTTCTATTTGCTTAAAAAAAAAAAAAAGTGATGTACTTTTTTGCAGCAAAGAAAAATGAAAAGCTCTTGTTTGTAAAAATAAAAAATAAAAAATCACCACCACAATACTTCACAAGTGTGTTCCATGCAACCTTTGAGCTATATGCAACCTCGTTCTCTACACATTGATGAATGTAGGATAAGGCTTTGCAATCTCCATTCCCTGCATCTTTGTGCGAATTTCTCTAGGCTTATGTTGGGTTTCTATGAAGCGTTTCAGCTCCATTGTTCTCAACTTCAAGAACCTCTTGCAAGCCAAAGATCACCTTTAATTGTCTGATCTATTTATCTCAATTATTTCCATCAAGACCTGGTAGGTTTGCAGAGAAGTTACCATTACCAGCCATGGTAAATGTTGGGATCGTGTAACCCGACTTTGTTACCAATTTATTGGGGGATAAACATGATTGATTGAGAGATAAAAGATTGTGATAAGGAGATTACATGTGAAAGACTTGTATTGAATTGCACTTTATATTGTACATTTACACCACTCATAATACAGACACTTGTGCAGCAAGTGATAAGTTTCTCTAACCAGCTAATAACAAAATAAATATTTTAGTTGCAGACACAACTAACTAACTAATTCTACTTACACTAAACAAACTTAATTAGAAATATCAATCTCAACAAATTACCAGAAGTTTGAAAGTGTAGGCTTCAATTTGAGTGTATCCAAAAAAGCTATATGTCGCCTCTATTCAAAGTCATTAGAGTTGTGACATTTGCAAAGGATTTTGTGACTCTTTTTTACACATTTTATAATTTGAATACACACAATTCAAATGCTTTTTGTTCTTCAAGAGTCTTTCGTAACATATCTCTTGATAACCCCTATTAGATTTATTTTGCAAGTCAATAAAAATCGTTTGTAGATTTTTTGTCTGACATACACACAATAGAGAGAACACATTTACGACTTTGAAAAATAATACCTAAAAGATTAATCTATTTTTCGTTTTAAATAAAATTAGCTACTCATTACTAAAAAAATAATTATAATTTGAATATTCTTTATTAAAAACTTCATAAAATTCATCACTAGGATAGATCTAGATGAGTCATTAACTGTAATTGATATAGAAGTTATGATTCGTTGCTGGTCCACTTATCTTATAGCACACTTCTTTGTGAGCTAACCGTTGGTGCATACGGAATAGAGCTTACCAATGATCTTATAGTACATATCAACAATAAAGGCTTGTAAAAAAATATCAACAAGAAAGCAATTATCTAACCTCAAAAAAAAATAAAAAAAAAAAAAAAAAAAAAAAAAAAATTATAAAAAAAAAAAAAAAAAAAAAAAAAAAAATCTAACAGTCAAAGCTCACGTGGCATTTGATAAAATAAAGCTTTTCTTTTTTATTTTAGTGGTAAAGTAAAACACGTTTGGCTTGGGCCTTTGGCCCTCTTGTACCAAAAAAAAAACAGTAAAACACGTTTGGCGACAAAGTAACAATATTTTTTTTAAAAGCTTTTTCACTAACCAAAAGAGATTAAATAACTAATGCAACAAAGAAAATATCGCAAATAAAATATTTCCCGCAAGTATATCATATAATATATGATGATAATAGTTCTCTCTTTTGTAGGTCATTAAATATAGAACAATTGAACCAAAGAAAATCTCAGACTCTACTTACATAAATAATAATCTGTGACTTATTCCCCTCCTCCAATTTTCTTTAACTGTTAAAAAAAGATGCAAAATATTTAACAGCTGGTGAATTTACTCACTTCATGCCAAGAGCATGCAATACCAAGGACTATTCATTTTATCACCCACCTTCCACTCATGACCCACCTTATAGTTTTGGTACTCTTTGCATTAGATTCTTAAATATATATTTTTATAATTTTTAATTATTTCTAGCTATATCTCTTCCTTTTTTTGGTATTGAACTGAGGGGACACCTTCCATAAAACACACATAATGTCCTTTTTTGGGGAAAGTAACCTTATGGAATATGGTAAAATTCCCATGCCACATGACTACAAAAGCTCTGATCCACAGGTTTTGTTTAGCTTCCTCCTTTTAGCATCTGGGCTACTACTATGTGAAGAAGAACATGAACCACCACCAGCATTGGTGTCATCACTTTTGTAGCTGAAGCACAATGTATCCAACACACCCATTGGGCTTTGAGGCACACTAGGGACAGAAGATGCACTTGAATCCTTGGCAGTGAACACACTGTTCAATGACATCTCTTGGACCTTTTCAACACACTTCAATAATCTCTCCTGTAATAACCACAATTAACACATTGTTAAAATCAACTAAACAATCATCATCATTAAGCAATCAAGTGATCAACTAAAAATATCAGAGCATAAGTCTTACATTGTCAACAAATTACAATCAATCCTTGTTTAAGTTGTAATATATGTGCTTAAGAAGTAGTTATGATTAAACTCAAATGTTTAAATGATATGATGATCATGATAAATTGACATTGTCAGAAAAATTTACCTTGAGAGTATGTATAAACTAAAAATACATTAATATATAGTACATCGTTTTCTTGTCATTTGGAAAGGACCACCATTTTACCTTTTCTATGTATTGAATCAGAGTAGAAATTGATTTGCTACTATCAATTGCTTGGGTTTCCCCAACAACACATGTTGCTACAGCTGCTGCAATCTCTGATGGTTTGAATTCCAAGAAGTCAAGACCTGCATTGAATTCACACCATCAAAATTAATCAACTTAAATTCATGATTGTTTTCACTGCAAGGGATTGGTTATTCTAGCAGTTCAACAATTCACTTGAGCAATGAAGTTAGGGAGGGAAACATTTAGGTACCTTTGATGGTGCTTGATATAAGCTGAGTTGATTGCGAAATTGAAGACCTTAATGAACTCTTATCATCATCATTAATCTTAGAAAGGAAACATTCAATGAAGGAGAATGGAGTAATTGCTTGCATTCTCCACTTCAATGTGCTAAGTACTAGAAGCTCCATTCTCTGAATGGTTTTAGCTTCAAACACAAACTTGGATTCACCAATCTGCACGCAAAAATCGACATAAATCAGCACATGCACAATGAACAGAAATAGATTGACTTAACAAAGACCAAGCATTGAAATTGACAAGTTCCTAGGTCCTGATCCTACCTGCAAATCAAGAGGCTGAGGAACAGCAGTTTCCTCTACTTTAGCTGCCAAAGATAAGCAAGCTACAGCCAACAATTGCATTGTCCAAGCTCTTCCCTTCTGAAATTGGAAACATAACATAAGATCAAAACCAATGCAGAATGAAAAGCCTTTTTTTTTGTCAAACTTTTCTTTATTCATTAACTTACAGGGAATTCATATATAGAAAGGAACCGATCCATGTAATTAATGGATAGATAAGCACAAAGAGGACCAAAACCGAAATGTGCTCGAACCTATAAATCACAAAGAAAATTGCAATTAGATAAACATAATCTGAACTCATCTTAATCTAATCTAATTCAATCTAATCCAATCCAATCCAATCCAATCCAATTCAATCCAATTCAGGCCAATCCAATCCAATCCCAATCCATCCATCAATCAAATACGTTAACAGAAATTTCCATTCAATTCATCAAATACAAGGAGAGTCCAATAGTTATCAAGCAATGGATCATCATCAAACACACAGATTGTGATATGTATCCACAAAGAGATAGTTCATTAAATCCAATCCAAATCCAATTAAAACGCCGCCGCCACAGTTTTTTATGAAAAATTAAATCATCGTTCATATCTCAAAAAGATTTCATAAAAATACTATTTTTTTCTTTTCAGTTTTCACAATCAAAATAAAAAAAAGAATCTACCTTTTGAATCCAATCGATGACTTCATTTCTAGCCTCAAAATCCAAATCTCCAAACTTCAACCTATTCAAATAATCAGCACCAGGCCATTGCTGACACTCTTTTTCCAACATCAGAACCAAACACTCTTCACTCTGCAATGGCAACTCATCAGGAACACCATCATAACGTTGCTGAGTCATCTGATGATCATTCCTAGGACGCCACGAATCCTCGTACACCTCCACCGAACCACCACCACCAACATATTCAGCATCATCAAAAACACTGCTATCTTCCTCCGTACAAAGAAGGCTAGAAACACAATCAAAACTTGGTGCCATTCCAAAATAACACAAAATCCAATAACCCTTTTAGTTCAATTTAATAAAACAATCTTAAAAATGAAGCCTTTATTTAGATTATAGATTTGGGTCTGAATTGAAATAATAAGAACAAAACAAGTAAAAAGAGAGAGACACGGTTTTTTGTTTTTTTTTTAATGATGTTGTGTGTGTGGCCACTCACTCTCTCACTCAGTGTCTATGGTTTGGTTCGAAGTTTCGGTCTGAAACAAGAGAAAGAGAGAGAGGGTCTGTCTTATGAAGGAACCGAACGCCTCTTTTTAGGGTAAAGAGGCGAGTGGGGTTGAGGACAGAGAGATGGGTATGTACAATGTGGATCGTTGCGTATGTTAAATTCGTATCAAACAAATTTGGATACTTACTTAATCACTAATTACCTCTTTTTGTGTACTCATACACTGATACAGAGGTATCACAACAAACAAAAAATACACTTGATTAATGCTCATTGAAATTGAAATTGAAATAGAAATTACTTATTCTCACTAAACATAATATTAATCAAAATTATTGAAAACAATTAATGATTTAACTTCGATCAGAGTTGATATACTTTGTGAGTACAACGGTAAAGATTAATTTATGGAACAATATTGAAAGAAGTATTGTTTAGTTTAAAATCTTGTTTTAACTTGTAAAATATAGAAATTGTTAAGTCATACATTATCATTGGGATTCACGGTCCGACTACTTACTTATATATGCTAGTTTCCAATAACTCTTGTTATTTCGGCTATAAAAAAATAAAAATATGCAATCATTAAATTTTACGGTACATATGTACGCATATGCAAGAATTTAATGATGTTCACAAAATTCTCAACCCATCAGTTCCACATTTTGACTATCTCCGCCTTACCGTGTAGATACATTCTTCACACTAATTTTACCAAGACAAGAATATACCATTTCTTCAATTTCGCATGTAATTGAGTAATTATACACAGGCGTAAATTATGTACTTTTACCTTTTTTATGTACCAAGTATAATTACTAGCATAATGTTATTTCCAAATTTACCGAACGTTGCGACTGCTAGTCAATGCAATTCGAGTATACATTTAATAGACTACAAAGTACAAACTTTCCTATGAAATATTAATTTTAAATTGTTTCATTACTTTATTACTCCGGTCCTTATTATAAAAAGAAAAACCAAAAAACATCAAAGTTAATGTAAAATATTAAATACATCGACTAATATTTAAAAGACAAACATTTAATGAGAGGTAAAAAAGTTTTTTAAATGATAAATACACCTTAAAAATTATGACATTTTCTTATAAATATGATCTATTTCTTAAAAAAAAATCTATATTAAGAATCAGAGAGAGTAAAAGATAAAAAATACAAATAACAAAATCTGTAAAACATGTATAAGGAAAACGTATGATTATGTTAACAAATGTCTTAAGGACGTTATTTAATGAAACTATAAATAAAAATATTTTCTTGTAAACACAAGTTAAACATAGGAAAAAGTAATAAACATTAAACATTGGAAAAAGTAATAAACACATATATTTTTACGTAAGAGTTGCTACTTTTAATTAAAATATGTTTTTTAGTAGAGTATATGAAAATGGCCAAGAGGTGGTTACCATTACTTTGTTTTTTTTTTACAAGGGGTAGTCACTGTTACTATGGTCAATGACAATTAAAATGGAAAATTGTTGTTCACACATATCATAAAGCTGAGATACACGAGTAAAATATCATATTGCCTCTCGGCAGTTAATTGTCGAGGAATTGCAAAACCAGTTGCAGTTAACTGCCGAGAAAACTGTTTCATCAGATGAAACAGCCACCTGCTCCCCCTACACACTATTTCATCATCAACTTTCACAACACTTTCATCCAATCCCCAAATCCAATATTTTTTTCATCAAATCTTACTCCAAAATCATTGAAGCATCAAGCATAGGAGGTATCAACACACTTTTGACGTAAAAAAACATGCATTGAACATTTTAATGGGTTGATTTTTAATTGTTTTGTAGTTTTTTTACGTGAGTTTACTTTCTCACTGTCATGGAAACCTCGGCATCTTACTACCGAAATATATTTCGGTAGTTAACTGCCGAGGAAAAGCTCGGTAGTTAAGTGCCGAAAAACACTTGTGAAAAATAAACAACATCCGTTAAGTTGTTTAACAATGATGGATAGAAAGAAAAAAAATTAGAAAAAAATGGCAGTAGCTACCTTTTTTACGTTGTGAAATTTTTTTCACAAGTGTTTCTCGGCACTTAACTACCGAAATATATCTCGGTAGTAAGATGCCGAGGTTTTCATGACGGTGAGAACGTAAACTCACGTAAAAACTACAAAAACAACTAAAAATCAATCGATTAAAATGCTCAATACGTGTTTTTGTACGTCAAAAGTACGTTGATAACTCCTATGTTTGATACTTCAATGATTTTAGAGTAAGATTTGATGAAAAAAATATTGGATTTGGGGATTGGATGAAAGTGTTATGGAAGTTGATGATGAAATAGTGTGTAGGGGGAGCAGGTGACTGTTTCATATGATGAAACAGTTTTCTCGGCAGTTAACTGCAGCCAATTTTACAATTCCTCAACAATTAACTGCTGATGAACAATATGGTATTTCACTCGTGTATCTCAGCCTTATAATATGTGTAACAACAATTTTCAATGAAATGGGGGTATTAATAAAGAAGGAGATAAAAGGGGTTAAAGTAAAATTAAAAAGGTAGTAAGAATGGGACCAAACCAAACGAATGGTACGTGGTGCAGAGTGTGCTGTATTCTCCCGTGTCGACGCGTGTGCTACGCTGACATTGGAAGCGTCGTTTCGTCCTTACGTCACTTTTCTTATTCTGTATTACTAGCTGTCATTTCCCTCCACCATTCCCCGCCAAATATCTTTTTTATTTCATTTCAATACACTCAAATTTTCAAAACTATTATAAAAAACTATTTTCTATTAAGACAAAAATTCATTTTAATATATATGCAATACACCTATTTTAGCATGATTGTACCTTATCTCACGCGAATGGTGGCAGCGGTTGAGAAGAAATTTTTTAATAATTTCTTTTTGAAAGGAAATTTATTAATAATTTCTTTTTTTAGTAGAGAAGAGCTTTATTAATTTCAATCACGTCAATTTCAATATTTTACCAGTTAAGTTAGGATTTATAGATAAATCGGTAATAGTTTTGCCTTTATCTTTTACTCGTTTTACTTTCTATTAATTATGATAATATTTTATTTTTAAAATGTTAGTTTAATTATATATTTCACTAATGTGCTACTGTATTCAAAGTTAAGTATGTGGCCCAGTCCATCCTAATTAGTGTGTTTCACATACACACGCATATTGAACGGATCAGATTAATCCGTCCATAAATAACAACAAATTGTTATATGCTGATCGAACCTGTTTTGTGTTAGTCTATGATTAAATGGTCTAATTTTCATACTATAAAAAAAAAAGTCTTAATTACGACTTTGAACCTCCTAATTTATTGTTCTTCTCCTAAAAATGGAAATTAAAAAAAAAGATAGTAAATTAAAACCGAGCTCAAATAAAAAAGAACAAATCATCAAATAAAATAACACCATAACAATAGATAAAACCTAAGCTTATCAAAGTTCCTCCATATAGTGAATCAACTCGCAATACTAAGTGATTACTTCTTTCAAAATGACTTGAAAAACTTCTATGGCGTTTGTGAATCGATTCAGAGAATGGATTCAGGCTTTTAAATAATAAATTGGAAATATCTTTTGTATGACTGAATCAATTTACTGATTAAAATCATAATCAAATTATTATTAATTTAATGGCTCAAATATGCGAACCAATTCACTTTTAAGAAAAAAAAGACCTATGTTTATATTTCTAGAATGTGTGAATCGATTCATAATACAATATGAATCAATTCACTTGGTAAAAAAAAGTTAAAACGAAAATGCTAAGTGTTTTGTGCTATTTGATTTGGCAGAGTAATGACACAGTAAAAATAACAGTCTTGTTAATCTTCTTAAGGTCTTCAACTCCTTATATAGGCAATGATTTGAGTGACGTTGGAGAATAGTGTCGGCGCACTAAGAGTCGTTGAGAAGTTTCAAATCAACGACGTTGAGCCATTGCCTCGTATGGATAATTATGTTGGATAGTCATTCAAAAATTCTTTGCTGAAACTAAAAGTACCAGTTCATTCTTATTGCCCTTGAATTCTTTGTCTATTCCAACACGTGGTGAGAAGAAGACAAAATTGTGCTAAGATCCTTTGTTGGAGACATCCATAGAAGACGATAAATTTGACGTGGAGTTTGGGTCCCTCAGGTTCTTCTGGAGTCTGAAGGTCTTCCAAGTCTAATGGGGTTTTTTGAGTCTGGTGATGTTCATAGAGTCTGATGAGGTCAACTTTCAGCTTCTGGGAGACGTCATTTTCTTCTGATCCAATATGTTGACTTCTGGTTGACGTTTCTTCAGATCTTCTATCACAGTCTTTTAAGTTTCTCTTTAGCTTTTGATGCTTCAATATATGTTCAATCTCTTGATGGATATCTTCCATGATCCTGCACACTTTAACAAATATTAGTATATCCATTTGTTCTTCAATACTTTGTTATCATCAAAAACTTAGAGAAATTGTACAAACGACTTATGTTCCAACACAAAAGTCTCACGTTAAGACGACCAAACCAATTTAAGTGGGTTTGTAACAAAAAGTTATTAAAGCCATTAAGTTAACAAATTTGATACATTAATTGTACTAAGATACATTGAATTACATATTTACTAATTTATGGGTTAAATATGTTTTTAGTCCCTACAAAATTACAAACTTTTATGTTTTGTCCCTAATTTTTTTTATTCACTTTTAGTCCTTATTTGTATTTTATAGGGACTATTTTGGAGGATTAAAAATATACATTTTTTGTAAAAAGTTTTCAAAATAGAGACTATTATTACAAACTACAGTATTTTAAAGGACTAAAATTAACATTAAAATTTTATAGGGACTAAACTTAAAAACTCGTGATGTTGTAGAGACTAAAATCATATTTAATCCATAATTTATTTTCCTTTTTCTGAGAGGAATTTTATTTTCGTTCTTTTTCTTTGGTACAATCGTTTTTATTTTTCTTATACTACGTGAGAGAGAAAAAAATGGCAAAGCTTTATCCCTAACTATTTTCTTTTCTGCAAGACATTTTGGTTCTTAGGGTTAAATTCCTTCAATCAAGTAATTATGTAGCCCACACACCTTACCTAACGTGGTTGTGATGCGAGTGTGACATGGCATTATGCAATTGTATCATTAATGTTAGAACACTATCACATGGATTTTATGTAATAGTGACCTATGGATTTTATGTAATTGTGGATAACATTAGGGGTGAGAACCGGTTTTGTTAACAAAGGGGTGAGAACCTGTTGATAGAATTAGTCTTTAGTCTCTTAAAAATTGAAGTTCAAAGTCTTATCGCAGACTTATTTTTTAGGTTGAATTTGACAGAGTTATATGTTAGTTTTTTCAAAAACATATTTTATATGAACATGCATATTTAAATAACTAATGTGATATATGTTTGAATAGACTAATAAAGTAATAAACTAATAACATTAAACTTTTTTTTATATTTAGTATGACATTTTAGAGAATTTTTATTCTATATTATATTTAAGGGTAAATATGTTTTTGATCCCTATAAAATTCAAAAGCTGTAAGTTTAGTCCTTACTTAATTTTAATAGCTTTTTTTAGTCCCTACAAAATAAATTTACTTATAATCATAGTCCATGCTAAAATACATTTTGTATAATTATCCTCAAACTCTAATTTTTTTTAACGATTTTTATGAGACAAGTTTAGAATACTATGAAAGGTTCATTTACTAAAATTTAGAATTTTTTAACATGAAATAAATTTAATATGAATTTTCTTAAACGAAAAAAGTTCAAGATAAAATTAACAAAAATATGGACGTAGAAATCAAATTTTGAGATTTTTTTTTACGGAGGAACTCTTAGTAATGTTCTTAACACGTCTACAAAAAATTGTTCAAAAGCATAAAAGTTTAAACATAATTAAACAGATATGAATTTAGCAGGGACTAAAATTGTGTGCATAAATTTTTTATAGGGATTAAAAAAACTATTAAAATTAAATAAGGACTGAACTTTGGAGGTCTCAATTTTATAGGGACCAAAAACATATTTAACCCTATATTTAATTCTAGTTTATAATAATATATTTGCATATGTGAAAAATTAATGTAGATTGATAAGCTTGAATTACTCAAAAGGTTTAAAAAATTATAATTTAATCCAAATTACAAAAATTAATATAATAATAATAATAATAATAGAAAAAATATATTATTCATATTAACTTAAGTAGGCTGACCTGCTAGGCTTCAAAATTATTAATAATGACCTTACCTTTTTTTTTGGTTAGATAAACTTCTAAAATGGTCACAACCTTCGCTATTAAAAATGGACAAAACTTAAGTACAATTTCTTAGGTGCTTTTTGTATGGTTCTTAATTAAAAATGCAACTTTTTTGGAGATAACAAACTTTGAGAGAATTATGAATTTAAGAAAATCATGATGAATTTAGTTAAGAACCATACAAAAAACACATAAGAAATTGTACCTAAGTTTTTTCCATTAAAAATAATCTGACTTCGGTCTGACGAAGGCATCTGTCGGTTGGTTTTACATGTTTCCACTCCCAGGTGATATGAGTTATTTAAATTGTTTCACAAATGTTTTATTTCTTACATAATTTGGATATTTTATCAAATTCTCAAAATTAATTTAAGTTAGAGAATCAATACAAAGATAGTGGAAAGTCACATTCAGATCAATCATCAAGCAGGCACCGAGGCCTATAACAAGAAGGTTGATGACTTTCTATATCATATAGGCTTTCTCAAGTGCATATGCAAGCATGGAATCTATGTGATGCATTCAATAGAAAGAGTGTACACTGGTAGTCTGCCTCTATGTTGATGACTTGCTAATGAAAGGTAGCAATGAAAAGTTATAGCAAACTTGTAAGACAAAATTGATGGAGGAGTTTAAAACGATAGACTTGGGAGAGGTATCCTCTATTTTATAGGAATATAATTCAAAAGAACAAAAGAAGGGATTATGATGCATCAATGCAAGTATGCATCGTATTTGTTGAGAAAAATCAATATTGCACGTATATTTGCACATCATATTGCACATCAAAAGTAGGGATTATGATGCATCATATTTGTTCTTAATGGTTAATAAAAAAGAAAGTCCATTAATTTAGTCAAACATCCTATTGCACATAGTAAAAGCAAATACATAAGGATTAAGGATAATGCTTCATTTTTTAAGGGATCACATGACAAAAGGAAACTTGATTTTGCAACACTAATGTGCATATTGAAAATTCCATGACCAAGTCATTGAAGATTGAAACTTTTGAAAGATTGAGAAGCATGATGGGCACAGTGTGTGTTCATTGTGTGTTCCAACATAAATAGAGTCATTTCTTAACATAATCAAAAAATCATTAAGAGAAACTATTGTTGATATTTCATAGCCATTTGGCTAATTCTAATGCACACCAACAAATGCATACTAATTAACTTTTCACGGTAAAGTAAAAAACAAAACTTTTTTTGGAAGCAATATAATGATGAAATCTGAAAACTTCAAAATCAGTCAAATTACTATTCTCTTTGTCGTGTTTCTTATGTCTGCTTAGTGGCCAATTCATACAAATCACATAAAAGAGATGCACCTTTTGTTTTTAGTTATTTTTACCACTTTTAAGCTTGTCTCTTTTTGGTCTCGATCAATATTGGATTGCAAGTACAAAATTGTTTTTAACATTTATAATTGACCATGTTGAGTAGGACCTAATCCTCCTTAATTAGTTAACACTAATCAGCAATAACGATTACATTGTGAATTACTGATTTGACAACAAATAATAATAATTGATCGCGTATGCATAATCAGAAGTAGATTGTAAGTAACCTTTTGAAAACTGGACATTGTATTTTGGTTTAACCATGCTGCTTATTACAATTCACTAGTGGTGAAGTGAAGTTGCCAATTTCAAATTCCATGTTATTTATATGTTATTATAATAACATAAACCTCAAAATTAAAACATATGCTTTCCTAATTTTTTTTTTTTTTTAATCGGCAAATATTATTAAACGTCATCCCCGCAAGACACAAGGTATGGACGAAACAAGATACAAATGGTGCCGCATATAGACTGTACATCATAACCACCTAAAAACACCCATGAAGATAAATTACTACAAGTTGCCCTTTTTTTTTCTTGGTATTTTTTATGTGTCTTATATTTTTTTGGTTTGATAGAGAAAGAGGTGGAGGCTTGATTAACGTGTTTTTTGGAATTTGCAAAGGAAGGGATTTAGATGAAACAGTTTTTTGAAGATAAAGTTGGTCCAATTGAACGTGTTTTTGTTTGGGATCATTCATTCAGATGCGCCTCGACTAGGCAATGTTGTTATAATTTTTTTCATTTTATTATATTATTATATGCTCTTTGATTATTGTTTGTAGGCAAAGTAATATTTTTTTCCTTAGTTGCAGGCAAAGCAGTATCTTGCGTTGGGTTTTTCTGCGACAAAGTACTAAGGGAAAGATTTGAAGAATAATATTTAAATGTGAAGCTAAAATTGAAGTCTATATATATGTTTCATGAATTGCAGTTATCAATTTCTTTTTGAATGTCACCAAATCAGAATACTCCAGTGATTTAATGTTAGTTTACTTGTCAGAAGAGTGGCAACCGATCCAGCGCATGGAATTAATTGAAAACTACAAATTATACCGTTTCTTCAATAAATTGGGCTTAAAATTTTATGAAAAATGTCAAATAGGGAGTTATTTGGTTTGTAGGCATTTTTTTTCTTCAAGTAATCTAGTGTTAAATCACATATTCTTTAAAGTGTGGAGAAATGAGGTATATGGGGTTTGGATCCTGGTCCCTGTAAATTATGATATCTACCAATTAAGCTACACTTATAAGACGTTTGTAGACATTTTAAAAGTCCTTTTTTAGAGAAATAAGCTTATAACTTTTCATTATTAATCAAAATAGTTATATAACGTGGTGTATTAAGATGAAATCGCAATGTCTTGTAAGTTGTTACCAATAAAAGAGTAATGAACCATGTAAATAGCGTGAACAATATTATTTTTAATGACATATTTGTGTTTCTAAAAATATGTTTTTATAACATTTTTTTAAAAAAAGTTTGGCAAAGTTTCCAAAAATACGTGTCTTTATAACTTTTTTTAGAAAAAAAATCGGTAAAAAATCATTGATCATCGTGATCGGTACAGTGTGTCGTATTTGTGTTATAAAAAGTGTGTCAAGTTGTCATTGCTCCAAATAAAAAGTAATAGAAATAGAGATAAACATACATGGTGTACGCGTTTATATTTTGATGTTAAAAAAATATGGCTCAATTTTTACATTTTATTGATCCAATGTATCAAAAGTACTAACATTGCTTTCAAGTCAAGATCAATAAGACGTATTTTATAAAAGACAAAATTATAACGACTCACATAATGTGAGCATAAAACCAATGTTGTATCCTTGTGATCAAAGTAATTATTATAAAATAGTTTATGCAAGAACTAGAAAATACAACAAATAAAACAATCTCTATTGTAAAATAAAAAATAAAATGATATTTTTTTTTAGGGAAAACAATATTACTTTCTAGTCACTATTATAAATAAATATTTATTTTATAGATTTATTGAACAATTGATGTATCTAAACTATATTATAAACTAGATACATCGTTTATTCAATAAATCTAAAAAGATAGTATTTGCTTACTGTTGTGAATTCGATGAGAAATCACACCAATAATAAACTTGATGTGTGGAGCAAGGGATAATCAAGCAACTAAAACAAAGTGTATGGAACAATTATAAACACAAGACAAAAGTAGAAAACAGCGAGAGAGAAAAAAGAAGAGAGAACACAAAAGAATTTGTTGACCCAGTTCGGTCCAAATTGACCTAGTCTGGGGGAGAGAGCAGCCCTCTGTTTCACTATAATGATGAGTAACTTTACAAAAGAGATATCAATGGGTTACAAGAATTAGTCTCCCGCCTAATTCTACCCAAAGTCTCAATCTCTTCCCGTAACCACGAGACTCAATCCTAATTGTGTTTCCCAAGGTGAATCAACCCTCAAACCCTAGCGTTTGTTGCCAAAAAGACAAACTTTATACAAACTCTAGTTTTGTTGTTGCCTTTCTACACCCTTGTTTCAGCCCCCTCTATCTCAAGGTTTACTCTGATACAAAGCCTATATTTATAGTAAAAGAATCCCTCATAAATTGGAACAAAATCAAGCCCAAAAATACGTTTCATTTTTATGACTCTGCGCAAAATCGTACTCCAATTTTGCCAGATCGTGCTACGATTTTTTACGAATGAAAGTGCCAATTCTGTTTCAAAAAATCGTACTCCAATTTTGACAGCTTCAGCAAACTTCAATTTCTCTAATTTTAAGTCACTTTCACAACACTTACAATAATGAAGAACACCTTGTTCGTATATATACTAGTATATTTTAGATCTTCTTAAATCGATTATTCTACATTTCGAACCTTATGAATTAATCATTTGAGCTGGAGATAGGAACAAATGATAAAACTCTCACACTAGAGTTTTGATACTCCTATATTTTTTAAGTTCAATTTAAACTAAAAACCGTTACCTTAAACTTCTCATTCGAACGGTGGCAATATTTTTTTTAACAGACAAAAATAAAATATTTATTACCAACCAAAAAGCATTTTATCTGGTACGTGTACTAGAATAGAACACCAGAGTTACAACAAGTTCCGATTTGAAAACATTGTCCAAATAAGAGAAAGGGCTTAACCACCAATTATGATAGCCTAAAGCAATATGAACATGTTTTGGCTTTAGCCACCAGAATGAGAATAGCTTAAGCGCTTCTTTAGAAGTTAAACTGCCATTTGTCCATATTTCGAGAAAGAGTATCTCGTGTTTCTCATTACCATTCCCATAAGAATGAATACTATGATTTGCATTTCTAACAGGCATAAATACTGCATCTATATTATAGCTTCCATCTTGAATGTTGTTTAGTGTTTTTATACGATATCCACACTTCCTCTCAATTTGTAATTCAATACACAAATTAATAGGTTCTGTTAGGTTAGCTATATGTTGTGTATTATCAACGATTTCCAACGAAGGTGGTAAAATGATGTCTTGAGCAGTTACATATCCAGGACCTTTGAAACAAATAGACGTGTCCCGAGTTCCATACAAATTACTTTTCAATAGCATTTCTTTCAAAGCTTAATCTTATCTAAAAGATGTTGAATTGTTTCTTCCTTGTTGTTCTACAATCGGTTGTTCCTCTCTTTTTAAATTACCCAAACACACGATAATCAATTTTTTTTTAATATCACATGAGTAGTAATAAAATCACAACATTAACAATTTAATTAACTTGAATAATTTCATTAGCATACAATTTTGACTCTTACTAATTTCTAGCTAGTCGTGGTGAATGATGATCGGTGGTCAATTAGAAAGTGACAATGTGGAAAACTTGGACCAATAGAAGCTCAGTATCCCATCTTTAGTGCAATTACTCTTTGGAAAATTTACTTAAGATGCCTTGTTTCTGTTTTATAGCCGTTTGACCGTAGTTCATCATATTGGATGACCAATAATACACAAAGTATATCAACGGCAAGATTTTAAATAAAGTTCCTTAAAACCTTGATCAATGGTTAAAATTTGGACCACAAAACCCTAGCAAGAAGCTTAGTTAAATTTAGTTTTACTTAGGATGCTGGTTTCTTGGATTCAATAACCAAGCATATATAAGACATGCTTGAACGTGTAATTTTTAAAAAGAGACTTTAGGACACAAATTTTTAACCCTTTTTCAATCTAATCTTTGAAATTCCACTTTTAATATATATACTATCCGAAATTTAACTTTTTTTTTGCTTTTGCAGATTCAGTCTCATGGTCGTGTGTGACTAGCAAATTAAACACATTCACTTATTCCTTATATCTGCTTCATATGTCAGTTTTAGTGCAAATTTCAAAGTCTATATATATTCCCTCCCTTTCTTTTTATTTTAAGCAAATACTATTAGAATATGATACCCTCTTTCTTATACTTGCTTTTTCTCATAGATATGGTTAAAAAAGAGTCTTCTAATTCACTGATTGAGATTCGAGCTTTTCAGGCTAATGGGGTACCATTCACACCCACTGATATCGTTATATTAGTATAGTTTACACCTTTCTTTCTCTTGATTTTCGTTATCTTTGCTACATGCCATGCTCGAGGTCAAGTCAAATGTTTTTGGCATATGACAGTTCTGATATACTGCTTTTGTTAAGTAAATTAACCATTTATTTACTTACATTATTTATATACACGTCAATGTTAAAATATTTGTACACTACATTTCACATTGTGTTGCAAAATATCATTCAATGGAATAAAAATATGATTTTATGTTCATATATGTCACTTGCGCCAGCCTCGTTTCAAAGTATAACATTTTTTTTTAAAGGCACACAGTTTAACATGTGTAAATTAAAGACATGGAAAATATTTATGGACAAATGTCATTTCTCTAAACAGATATATATACATTACGTACATTCTGTCAAAGGGTATCGTTTTACGTCTTTGGCTTTGCTGCATACGTGGTCACGTTTCAAAATCACATGCGTAGCAATAAATCAAATCTAAATTAGGTTTGGTTACACTTGGCTCGGTGTGTACAAATTTTATGTGACATTGGATCCAAGCTAATGTCATAAATTAATGATGAATTTCAACAAAGCAGGGACAGTTTCTAACGTTTCTCACAGCTTCTTTTAACAAGTTATCAATATATTATGGGAAAATATTTTTTAGATATATTTTTTAGATGAAAAATTCTATGGCGAAGTCGTGAAAATGACTTTTCTGATGAAGTTAACACTATAACATCAAAAGTGTAGTGAGTAACACTCCACTGTTTGTAGAGTGGCATCAAAAGTTCAGTCCTCATAGTATCATCAATTCATCAGATTAACAAGACTACACTTAATCTAATTTTGTCCTACCTTGTTTTAAGTGTAACACTTTGTACACCCCACAAAGTGTAACACTTAAGTCTATCACATAATAACATCAAATCTGCTTGCATGTTAAAGATGACAACGATAAAATAGTACCTGTAAGTCCAAGATGTTGCAAGCATTACTAGATGAATTACTATTGATCATTAATCAGTAATCAACAATTTAAAAATGAATTAAACATTAAAATCAAAATTAACTTTTTCAAAAAAGTCAGTTTTCTGACTGCACCGTAGAAGCTCCCTTTTTAGATATCCATATCCATTTTCGCCGTTTTGGTCTCAAAACTGAGTTTTCTGGACGCGATTTTCTTTCACCCAAACAAACTGAAAAAATTTGGAAACCACGTTTTAAAAAGTAAACCCACACCTACACACTGAATACGTGTGTCAGACAAGCACGTCATATAATAGTGAATCGATGAGAAGAGAGATAGAGAGAAAATAAAGTATTGAATGAATGTATGAAAAGTAAATATATACAAATATGATTGTTGTATACTATAGAAGCACCCTCATACATTGAGTTAATGTTAGGTATGATATTAAACATTTAATATTTAATATCATGTTATTTTTTTTATATTGTTAATTACTTTAAATTGCAAATAGATTATATATACAAAGACAAATGTTAGGGCACATGTTAAGGAATTTAAAATAGAAATAATTGTCTTAAAAATTGTGCATTAATTTTATTCAACTTTTTAAAAGTCAAATACAAAATATCAATATTCAAAAGAAGTTTTCTATATTATATTTCTTAGAATAGGAAAACTTTTTTTGTTTAGTCTTATGAGATGAATTTGTCACAAAGAACTTCTTAATGTGTGGTTGTATTAGTCACGTCAAAAACCACATATAGGCGATATTAGTGAATATGAATAATTTTTTTGTGGTGGATGATTTTACAGACCATGGATCTTGCAATCTTCTTGTCCATTGGTCATATATATATGAAAGACGTTTGTTGGGTTTTTAGGATTAAGGTTTTCTCTTCCTTAAAAAAAAAAAAAGATTAAGGTTTTGGTTTGTTAATTTCTCCTTTTTTTTTTTTTTTTTTTTTTTTTTTTTTTTTTTTTTTTTTTTTTTTTTTTTTAATTTAAGATA
>Ga0228711_1001982_pt1 | contig 31003 bp, 12 predicted proteins | sample MedpolnodulmetaG_2_FD_177996 | JGI IMG/M metagenome (GOLD analysis project Ga0228711, IMG submission 177996) | Root nodule microbial communities from Medicago polymorpha collected in Santa Monica, California, United States - brown nodules | ecosystem: Host-associated > Plants > Roots > Nodule... | reverse complement strand
GATCACTTATTTACAACATCTTATTATAAACATCTTCTCATCATTTGAAAATACAAAAATCTGAAAGGTGATCTAATCAAGAGTATGAAATTGTTTGAAAAAATATGGATAGAAACATTAAAACTTTGTCCTTGTCCTTGTCGATACAATGAAGTTTTAATGGTCCTTGTCCCTGCTAACTCACCAATACATGAACCTTAAAAGCAACATGGACACCATAGGACTTAAACAAACAAAAATAGCAGCAAATCAGAACTTTCTGCTGCACCAAAACCCCACCAAAAGTGTAAAATTAGCAGCATAGCAGAACATGTTGCTGCAACAAAACCAGAAAATAACTCTACAAAATAATCTAAAGGTCTCTTCGTGACTAAAGGACGAAACACCAATATGTACAAACAACTGAAAACGCACAAACCTACTCCTACCAGCATTCTTGGTTATCCGAAATAGGTGACATGAAGCAATAACCGGAAAACCTTCTGCAAACGGATCAACAACAGCAAAGCTTAATTCATAAACCACACTACATGTCGTCCTGTCACCGAAGATCCTTCCTTTGCTAGACAATCTGCCTCTTGGTTTGCTTCCCTATTCAACATCTTTCATAACCAACATCAGATCTTATAAGTTGTTAGATTATAATAGGGACTCTCACGAAATTCAAGCAATAACAAGGATGCATGATTTGGCCATTAATTTAAACCATAAAACAGTAAATTAGCACCGGATAGATTGCATATAAAAGACACGGGGTTGAAGCACCTATATATAGAAAAAAAAAATTCATGAACAACTAATTGACCATCTCAATTTGCATGGGTCTATTTAACAACACAATTGCATTGAGACATTAGTGTTGACAACAACACATCTTGGACATTAGCTTCATGGAGTTAATATACTTTTCTTTGTTACTGAAATCATGTAAATCCAATCAAGTATATCACTTTAGACTTCAAAAGGTGAGCTCAAGTATCTGCAATCATGTAAATTAGCACTGTAATCAAGTATATCATGTAGATCCAATCAAATATATCACTTTTCTATGTTAATCCTTTATTTATACTCTTCTTTGAGTTTAGGCTCCAATCAAGTATCTTCAAGATAATATCAAAGAATGTTATAATGCTGAGCTCATGCAGTATATCACAACCAATATAAATTCACACAATTTAAGGTATCACAACCAATTTCATTTTAAAATAAGTTTAGCAGAGTTAAAACACAATCAAAAAACAAAAACATCAACATTTGTTGCACACACTAAAACGAAGGCAAAAAGGAAACATGTTGCCATTAACTCATGGAGCTTTCACACCGGACATAATACAAAAAGCAGTTAACTTTAATATGGTGAGAAAAGAGCCCTCACACTTTTCCCATGTGAATAGGCCAAAGACACCAAACCTGCATTATCAAATTACCATGATGTATTAGATCAAGTTTAAATTAATTGGTTTATTTCATACTCTAGAATTTAATCTAGAAGGACATGTTTAAAGTGAGATATTATATCACTCACGTGTAGCTGGCTTGTGCCAATGAATGAAAACAAATTTAGAATTATGCAGCACATAAAGTTATACAGACAACATATGTCTACAAAAATATTGGAAAATTAAGCATGAAAAAACATATATAAGGAGCTAGTAAGCAAGCAATGCACATAAGCATCAGAAAATTTGATTGGAGGACAAAATATTGGTGTGTTTTAAAAGAAAAAAATAGCCAAATTATCAAAAATAGATAGAAAGAGATAAGAATAAACATTTATTATAGAATCTCCCATGTAAATCACCAAATTATCAAAATTTAAGAAAGAGAAAAGAATAGACACATATGACAGAAACTTTAAAATGTATAGGTTCAAATTTAAAATCTTTCATTACATTTTATAAAACTCATCACAACATTTATAGGTAGCTTAATCAAGATTATAAGGCTGAAAGAGCACAGTATTGTAAGTTATGTTACATCATAAATTGTATTTTTTAGCTTAATCAAGATTGCAATGCATAACTTTAAACCTAAACCATGGAAGATAAATGATGAAACATTTCCAAAACTCAGTTGAGTGTGGCAGAGAATCAACCATCGTGCAAATATGTGTTGAAAGTTCAATGAAGCATTATAACAAACAGGTGGGGGAGGGGAAACTGCAAAAGTAAGAAAGAAAAAAACTAATTTAGAGAAAATTGTTTTACCTTTGTTAGTTATGTCTTCGACATCTTGTGGTTGGTTGGTTCCTGTTCTCAGGAATATTTGCCAAAGCTAAAACAAAAACCAAAACAGCAACCATAAGTAACAAAAACAAAGTAAAATGCAATGTAAAACATTATGACCAAGCACAAAAACAGTCCTCATCTCATAACTATAGCTCATAACTTTTCTATACATCACTTTGATGACTAATCTAGGAAGTGGGTAGGTTAAAAAATTCACAAATGAATAGAAAAACAAATAATTTTGAGTTGAAAAAGTTCCGATACATAAAGGATTGATCATATTCTACACTCACAACATTGAAATCTAATTGAGAAAATTTTTCAGAAGTTGAGAAAATTTAATTGTTTGGGAATCATATGAGTGTGACCTTTTTTTTATGGGAGCACATTAATATCCTTGGTAAACCTCATAAATCATGTTGAGTGGGTGATTATTTGGGCTTGCATGGGATACACCAAAAGTCAATTTGAAATTTGAAATTCAAATTGAACTTGCATAGGAGGGAAATTTTTTAGCATTAGCATTTAATGACAGATAATTAGAGGGAAAAATTAGGGTTAATGGTTGCATGACCTAATAAGCATTTAGAGTAAGGGATATCATTAATCACTTGAACCTAAACTACTTGTTTAGGATCTGGATTTATGGTTACATATGATACAATAGATTTGTTTCATTACAACATAGTAGCTGAACACTATCATTTATTGTGAATCAGGTACCTTTGTAGGTAGTCATGGATTCGAACAATGCAACTATGGAAGATGAAACAAAACACCTTCCATCAGGGGAAACAACAGAAGGAGAAAGAGACACGATTAGCAATTTATATAAGGTTCATGTAAACTTAACTGAGTTGGTAAGACATTGGATTATATTTATAGAGGCTAGGATTCACACATTGGCATCCTACTTATTCACCTTAAGAGACGAATTTGTAACGAGGATACTATTTGTAAAAAAAATATATTATAGGAAACCAAAAAAGAATTGGCTCAAATGGTTATGATTTGAATCCCTTAAATATGTGGTCAGAATTTTATTTTCCATTTAATATATGAGAACATTAAAAAATTCGGTTCCATAAGATCTTTGACGGAGATTAACCAATAACCACTGTTAAATGGAGGTATAAACTTTGTATCAATATATAACAAAAAAACTTATTCTAGGAATTGTAACAAGCTTTTCAAGAAAATACATTTTATTTTAAGCATATTAATATGGCTTTTTTTTATATGAATATATTATTATGCCCGAAAAATTGTAAAAGTTTATTAAAGAGTATCTATAAGATTAACAATAGATTGATTGAAGTGGTAAATGACTTGAGTCCCTTAATCATTTGGTCAAGAGTTCAATTCCTATGGCTCATGCGTGTGGAAAAAATCTAGTTGAAAAAGAACCCACATTTTGTGTCCTGCATGTTCTGAGATAATATTAATCACTGTTAACTTCATATCAATATCATGGTAGTTAAAAAATACATATAAAATATTATTATTTTAAGATTAGAGTTTTTATATAAAATTTAAATATATTTGTGGTTTTATTTTTTTAAAGTAAAGTATGCATTTGTAGAAAATAGATTTTCAAATTTTAACGCATGTGTAGTTCTAAAAAAAAAAACTATTTTGTGGAGTTGTGTTAGATTTCGATTTAACAATTTTCTCAAAACAAAACATGATTTTCAACGTGACAACCACTTTTATAAGTAATATTACGTGATTGGACCACATATCGTATCTCATTGAAAAGGGAACTCAGAGTTCTCTTTCAAGTCCGAGACAAGATGCATAAATTTTAAGAAGCTCTAGCTTTTATTACTCATTTTGAGGAACTCAATAATCCTTCATTCATATGCTGCATATAGGGCTGGAAATGAGTCGAGTCGAACTGAACTCATATGAGCTCGACTCGACTTGATAAAATTTGGTTCAGCTCAAAACTCGGTTCGAGTTCGTTACGAACTTTTTTTTAGCTCGAACTCGACTCAATTTGAGTTCGCGAGTAGCTCGGTTCGGCTCGTTAGGTTCAGTTCAGTTGCTCGAATCACACCTTTTAAAAATCTTTTTTTAAAATAAATATCAAAATTTATAGATCTTTGACCTTTTAAATTTTATTTTTAAAAAAAAGAAAAAAGAAAGCAAAATCCATACAAAGGATAGACTTGAATTGTACAAAATTTAAAGATGCATAGATATGCAGAAAAATATCGAAAATTAAAACTGATATAAGTAACAAAGGAAGAAGAAAAAAAAACCCAACAAAATTCAATAATCAAAAGTGAGAACATTCTCAAAATATTCTTCTACTTCTAAGCTCTAATAGTTCTCCGCTTCAAGAGAAATAGTATCAGTTATAACAACTACATTTGCCATAGCCTTCAACTTAATTGTTTACTTATTTAGACATCAACAAGCTTCACAAATGATGTGCACTACAAAGCAGCAACAATTTTAAAAACAAAAGAAAAAGTAGATTATTAACATCATGGAAAAGTCTACTGTACTTGCTAAAAGTACAATAATCGTAATTAGGGTTTGTATTGTATTAGTCATGCCTTGAGAAGACACTCAAAGGTTGTATTTATAGCTCTCTATGGGTCTGATTTGTGGTTACTGAGGCAGCAAGTAACAAGGGTATTTAGGTATTTTAGGCGCGTTCTAGAGGTCTCTAGAAGTAAGTAAAGGCGGCGCCTTGAGAAGGGCGCGCCTTGGGCTTCAGGGCCCTTATGAAGGACGTTGAGGCCTCTGAGAGGGTCTAAAAGCCTTTCAAGAGGTCTTTTAGGTCCTTAGAAATATTATGACGGTCCACAGCCCCCCAAGCACGAGTCTTGGGACAAGGGAAGTGATTTACTTGTTTAAAGTTTTTGCATATGTTTTGGTTCGTATTTCATTTATGTCCTTAGATGTTGTCATTCGGACTTGGAGGAATCCCCTAGGATGGTGTTGCCTTTTCTTCGGAGCCCCTTAGGTAGTGAACATTTGAATTGTCTCGTAGGTTAACCACGTATAGCCCCCGAAGCACAAGTCTTTTAGAAGAAGGCGGAGTGGTTTGTAACAATATGATGATTTCGCGTTTTTGCAATAATCAGGGCGATTTCTTTAGGGCGAGTGTTCGTATAGTGGCAAGGCGAGCTTTCATATCTAATGAGATATCTAACGGTCCAGATGTCGTGACCTTTCAATGGTGTCGACGTGTCCAAATCATGACTATCTTCTCCATGTGTCTCCACTCATTGATGTCTTAGGCGCATTTTTCTAGGTGGCTTCAGTTCTTCTCCTATTAAAGTGTGTATGTTCATTGTTTCTGCCATTTCATTTTCTCATTTCTTGCTCCTGACCTCACGCGCGCTTCTTCGTTTTTAGCTTGTTCCTGGAACGTCAAATCGTGCTCCAAAGCTTCTCAGGTACTCTTTTGCTCTTAGCTTTTCTAGTTTTTTTTTATCTTTTTAGGAATGGTTTTGATTAGGGAGTGTGACGATACGAGTCAGGTTATTTCACCCACTAATTTTTCTGAGAAGGATCAATTGAAAAGGGATTGCTTGCGGCATTCAACTCGGTCAAATGGGGTGATTGACTGGGAAGTGTATGATTTAGGACTTTACGGTGAAAATTTGTTTAGTGATAGCGATAGTGGTGATAATTCAGGTAGTGATTGTGTGTTTCTGTATGCTACCTCAGAAATAGATCCTAAGGAGGAGGTTTGTCGCGAGATTTGTCCCTATAACCCTTCGTTGTTCTATCCGGAAAGAAAAGAGTTGTCTTCGTCGCTTTTGGACGATCTTGAGATGGAACAATTTGCAGATGAGGTCCTCCAAGAATATTCTTTCTATACAGACATGCCAGACATCGACTTCTTTTGGAGTAAGCATAATATCTCTTCTACTGGGAACGAGGAGGATGTGGTGGTGTTATCATGTGACGTAGATGAAAGAGTGTGCGATCAGGATATGGCGGGCGCCCTAGATCAGTCGTTTCTGATGTATAAGGCGGTTTTAGACGACTTCGGTGTAAAAATACCTTTTACGGCGTTTGAGATGGATGTTTTGAAGTTTCTGAATGTGGCGCCATCGCAAATCTGCCCCAATAGTTGGGCATTTATTCGAGGATTTGAGATTTTATGTAAAGCTTTGAATTTGGAGGCTTCAGTTGGAGTCTTCTTTCATTTTTATGGAACCAAAGATGTTAACAAAGGGACATTGATTACTATTGGCGCCCATCCAGGTAAAAAACTTTTTCCTCCTTCTGCTTCGAATTTTAAGAAAGAATGGCAGGATTCTTTTGCGAGGATTCAAGGAGCGCCGAAGTGTTCTACTGCTTCAATATTGGTGGAAGGAGAGCCAAAGTTTCCTCTGTTGGAACAAAATGTGTTTAACAATACCACTTTTGAGTTTTTATGATTACAATGTATTAAAAAATGTCAATTGGATATACTAATATTTGTTCAAGTGTGCACGACCATAGATAAAAATTTGAGTGTCTTTTAAATCAAGCATAGGTTCAGGAAGAACAAATCAGAGCAATGGAAACTACAAAAAGGAAGCTTGTGTTGCAAGAAAGCATCTGAAGAAAAGAGGTTCTGACGATCACCAGAAGCTGACGTCATCAGAATCACTCTCATCAAAAGCTATTTACCAGAAGCTGGCATCATCAGAAGCTAAAAGACTGAAAGCTTTAGTGTTTGTGAAAAAAAATTGTTTTGAAAATACAAGTTGTTGCTTAATGAATTTAGTTAATGCAATAATTACACACTTTTTGATATAAATTTACCACTTTTATTACTTTAATCAATGTCTTTGTTAGCATTCTCGATATATTATTATGTCTGGAAAATGAAAATTGTACTCTCTCCGTCCCAAATTGTATAATGTTTTGGGCATTTCACACGTATTAAGAAATCTGATTAATATTGTATGGAAAAGAGATATTATAAGTTGTTTTACAAAATTGTCCTTAATAAATAATATGAGAAACATAAATGAAAGAATTGAAAAAAGAGATTTTAATAATTAGTTAATGATATAATAGGAAAATTAACATTGATGTTTCATTGATATTGAAAAACGATATATAACTTGAGACAAATATCTTTCTCTAAAGCGACATACAATTTGGGACGGAGTGAGTATATTAAAGACTACTTGCAAGAGATTATTTAAAGATTTGAGTTTTTTATTAAATTTAAAATTAAGCTTTTTTTAATTAAAGTATTTATTTGAAAAAAATGGATTTGACCGTACAGTGCAGTTGAACAAGAAGAAGAAAATTGAAACTAGCATTATTGAAAAAGAAAAAGAAATCGAGTATGGATGAAAGATGTCATTGATTAATCTTCCATAGAGATTGATTGAACATCAAGATTGTTTGATCGTTTGTGGGTGAAAGAGAGTGAAACTTTAGAGTGACAATGAATGAAATCAAGGTTTTGAGAGAATTTATATAAAAGGGCAATTTTAGTATTATAAAAAACTTTTAAGAAAATTTGGGTGTAACAAAAAATATATGGGGTGTGAATAGAAAAATTCAAATGATTTTCAACGTGACAACCACTTTAATTTATTAACTGATGGGGACCAAATACCGTTTCTCATTGAAAAGGGGACTCAAAGTTCTCTCTTTCAAGTCCAAGATGTGTGAATTTTTTGTGAAGCTCTAGCTTATAGTATTCATTTTGAGGGACTCAATAATCCTTCATTCATATGCTGCATAAACTTCTCCAAATCACATTGTTAAGGTTTGTTCTTATTCTTATTATTTACTAATTTTGAAAAGTTTTATGTTAGTTACTACAAACTGAATCTATGTTGAATGGGAGTTGTATCTTCATCTTTTTCTTTTCGTAATCTATAATAATTTATTATTTATTGTCATTCTCACTTATTCTATGTCTAACTTTTTCATTACATTATGTATTCAATTTTAAATGATGGGAGCTTTAGTGACAAATTTTAACATCAACCTAGAAATTCTAAGGCATAAATTTGAATTAATTTGGATTTATAAAGCCTTACTTAATATCAAAAAGCTAGCTTTTGAAGTAAGTTGGAGATTTTTGTCAAAAAAAAAAAATGGAAGAAAAATAAAGTCAATTAAGATATGTATTCTTACTTTCTCTAATAATCCCCGCATTGACTTTTGATAAAAAGAGGTTGCTCATACGTTATAACCATTGTTCAGCTAATATTATTATTCGATGTGGGACTTTCAGCAATGCAAGCTTGGGTTATAGACACTTTTTTTTTATATATATATTTATTTTTCTATAGCTTTGGTTTCCATGGGAAAGGGACTCCAATAATCTCTAGTTCGGCCAGGAGGTAAGTAAGTTCCGACCATAGATAGTTCTAACAAGGATCCAAACTCATCATTAACGAAATATCATTAATCACTTGAGCCTAAACTACTTGTTTAGGTAAACTTATGGTTACATATGATACAATTGATTTGTTTCATTACAACATAGTAGCTGAACACTGTCATTTATTGTGAATCAGGTGCTTTTGTAGGTAGTCATGGATTCAAACAATGAAACAGAATACCTTACAACAGGGGAAACATCAGTAGGAAAAAGAGACATGATTAGCACATTACATGAAAGCATTCTTAGTCAAATCCTGTCTTTCATTCCAATCGTAGACGCGGTTAGCACTAGCGTCTTGTCAAGAAGATGGATTGATGTTTGGACATCCATAACCAATCTAAAGTTTGATGATAGATTGCTCGGTTCTAAGAAGAAAAAGATGCAAAAGGAACAGTTTGTGAATTTTGTTGAAAAAGTGCTTATTCACTTTACTAACTCAAGCATCCAAAGTTTCTCTCTTTGCTTAACTAGTCATCAGTATGATTCATCTCAGTTAAGTGAATGGATTTCCTTTATCTTAGAGAGAAAAGTTCAAATGCTTCATATTCAATATGCTGATAAATCCTTCCAATTCACTTTTTAGCTGCAATTCTTTAGTCGAATTGACGCTTCAAATGGGATGTACTCTTAGTCTTCCCATATCTGTGTCTCCAAAACCTTCAAAAACTTAGCATTTCTGGGATTAAGTTATTTAGTGATTCCTCCAATTATTCAAAAGATATAAATCTTAGTTTCCCAATTCTCAAAGTGTTTGAAGCTAGAGGGTGCAAATGGCCAACAACACAGAACATTAGTTTACAATTACCTTTACTTGAGAAGTTTTCCATAGCAATATGGAACCGTCATTCAAATGAATTATGTAAATTTGCCATCAAAGTTTACAGCCCACACCTAGCCAATTTCTCTTATGAGGGTGATCTCGAACAGGATATCGTTCTGTGTGATTTATCGTCTGTTCCTAATGCTTCTATTGTGATTGTTGTTGATGAAGATAAAAAGCACAGAATGGATGAACTTGGTTTTCGAGCATATAATTTTTGAAGACAAATCGATGAAGTGGAACGACTAAAATTATTGTTTTACAAGGTATGCTTTTCTTTTGTGATAGTTCAATGGCTATAGTCTTGAAAATTGAACCAAAAAAAAATCTCAGAATTTGAATAAAATTTTCCTTGTCCTACAGGTTCTAAGGCATGCTAAAGATATTTTCACCAATCTGCCTGTCTTTGGAAGGTTAACTTATCTGCAACTAAATGAGGTCACTGGTGAAGCTTTGTTGCAATTACTCCGCAATTCCCCTATTCTTAATACTCTTGTTTTACTTAATGTAAGTTTAGTTACTCTAGCTTTTTGTTCAAAGAAATTTAAAGTTTGTTTGGATTGGCTTATTTGAACTTATCTATTGGTATAAACACTTGTGAGACTGTTTAAGAGAATTTATAAAAACAACTTATGACATGTCCATAAGCAACTATTTTCAGCTAATTTCCATAAGTTCTCTAGAATAGCTTACAAAAGCAGATTACAGCTTAGTATATGAAAAAAGTTTAGCTTAATTTTATTTTTTGTTACCGATATAACTTATAGGTAAGCACTTATTTGATAAGTGCTTATACTATAAGCGCTTAATTAAGTTGTTTTTCCAATCAGGATCTTTATTACGTTTAACAAAATAATGTCGATGATAGATAACTCATGATACACAAAATTTCAGGGAGTAGATGATTTGCATAAAGATGTCTTCACTTCTGCAATATTACCTCACTGCTCTCTGTCAAGCTTCAAAGTATTTCAGTTTAAAGCATTCAATGCGAACGAGTATGATCTTTGTTTGGTTAAATTCATGTTGGAAAATGCAGCAATGTTGGAGAAGATGACGATATCACTGGCTTTTTGGCTGCGATATGCAGATATTGATTTGGAAAAGGTTAAGGAGCAGATACGCTCATTGCCAAAGTGTTCTAACAATTGCAAGATAGAATTTTCTGATATCAGTAGTTCCTAAAGATTTTCAAAACACGATACGAATATTTGTGTCGCGGCTGTTTAATGTATCTAGTGTATTGCTTTACTACATTATAGCAATGCAAAATGCAAGAGGTTTCTCTTTTTCCTGTTGGTTTTCTAGTAGTTATTTATTTATCATTAGAATGTAATTTAGAATGTTATTGTATCCTGTTTTATATTGTAATGATAAGTTTACCGATAATTGAATTGTATCACAACAAGAAAAAATATAAGGAAATTTGTGTCAGTATAACTTTGTATCAGTATTCATACTTAGCATCTTAAATTCTTCAATGAACCAGATGGAAGAATAACAGAACCTAAAATGTAGATGGGGTACATTTGATTGTGTGACACCCTAGGACGAGGACGAGGGTGGGGAGTGATTGTGAGTTATGAGGCATGTTCAATGAGAGGCTTCTAACATGCTTTTAGGCAAAGTGTCAAATGATTGAACCAAATTCACTTTGGAATGAGAGGAAACCAGAGGCCATGCAAGTATGGAACTGTGCGACTTTAGAAAACTTATAAAAATGAAATTGTAATACCTATGTCAACCAGATGCATCTTCATTTTGATAGCATAAAATAAAAACTTTCTAGCTAAATGTGTTTGCCTTGGAGTAATTATGGATGGGCAACCTTATGAAAAGTTTTCTAGAAAGCATGTGATTGAGGACAAAGTATACTGAAAAGACTCGTGTTTGTTTGTAAGACAAAATACTTCTAATCTAAGTAGCAACTTAGCTGAACTTAGATATATCAGTACTTCCTTCTAAGAGGCATTCAGTAACTCACATTTTATTGTAGTAATGCTAGTTAATTGTTAATCAAATTAATTTAAATATTCCTAAATTCCTTTCTGCAAAGAAATGAGGCCCTGACTTAGGAGACAGAAAAAATAGGGATCCGGGAAGCATTTCATTATCACCATGGTAACACTTAATAAATGGAATTTAGTTCAGCATCTCAAAACTGGCACAATTTACAATGATGTATCTTCAACTATTCTAAAATCTCACACTCAAAAACCAATAGAATACATAGTTTATAGCAGAACATTAATTTGAATCTTCAAGCACTTCTGCTTCAAATTAAATTATTTACTGAATTTCCATATTGCATTAAGTACTTTGGTAGTTTGGTTCAAGCCAAGGTGATCAATATGACAAGATGCAATGCAAAAAAGTGCATGTTTGTTTTATTTACACAGTGAATAGATCTTGAACGCGCTGCATGCTTGAAGATCAAGTTTGTAGCTTTTTGAAGTCACCCTAGAATAACATTGAGACATGACGCCTCTGCGAAGAAGATGGTTTCCAAACATAAGCTAATTCACATTTCAGAGGATCTTTCCTGTCATGTCTTTTGAAGAAATGCTCTTCACTAAATTTGCAATGTTTTTGCCTATTGGCAATGGTATCACCAAGTATCAACTACATACAAAGCGGTTTTTTTAATGTCACAATAATAAGAAACATAATAACCAAAATTTCAAGTACCTGATAAATTATTGATTGAGAGTCCTGCTTTGCATTGCATGAGATACAACCTAAAAATATGTTTATAAGCAAGAAGTATATCTTATCATACAAGCAGAGTTTATTACAGGGTTGAGTCATGACCAACTCGAATTCTAAAATTATCAAATAGTTATAAAAAGTAACTAAGCTTTTTGAGCTGACTAATACCCTAAATAGATAAGACATATACTCATAAAAAGTTAGTCATTGGAGAAACTTTGCTGAGATAATTTCACATATCACCAATTTTCCTTCTTACATATTCAACTATTACCAGTCACTCACATTAAATACTAAACTTAGAAATAATCACCATGTTTTGTTTGTGTGCTCCTTTTCTCTTCATTGTTCTGTTCAAGTACTTCATTGATTGAATCCTTCATTCAAAATCAAACCCCAGTACTTACTTCAACTATCTAATTCCATGGACTGACCTTAAAATAATATGTTTCATATCAATTTTTTATTGTTCATTCCAATATTTTAAAAACGGAACCAGACACTGAACTGACGAGACCTCCAAATCATAGTTCGACTAGTTGAAAGGTCTAGTTCGGTTTTTAAATATTGGTTCATTCTTTTTCAAATTTTTGAACAAGTACTCACATAATGATCATTTAAGAGGAATGATCAAACAAAGAATGGAAGAGACCATCATATGAACTAGTTTCAACTTTGAAAAAGAATATAGAGTGAAAGTGAAAACATTGAGAACCTATGAAGCACATACACAAACATGGACACCGGACACGACACGGATAATAATTTGAGAAAATGACATAATTCAGTATAATTATAGGTGTCGTGTCAGTGTCAGACACCAACACGTATCCGACACCAGGACATCCTTAATCTGAGAAATATTCGTGCTTCATAGTTAAGAACACATTTGAAAGATTTCTAGTATAGTAGTGTTTGAAATGAAGGATTTGATTTTGAGGTGTGACTAGAACAGAACAGTGAAGAGTAGAGTAGCAAACATGCAAAACAAGGTGTTGAATTTCATGTACACATAAAGTGAATGGCTTGTAATAGGTAACTATGTGAAAGAAGATTAAGAGTTAGACAAATACAAGTTGAACAAGTTGAGATATATTTATAGAGAGAATGAAAGTGAAAGTATATGACAGTAAGAAGAGAAGGGAAATTGAGGAGAAACTCTCTGTTACAGCTCAATTTCCATCCATCACACGGTATCTCCTTCCAGCTCATAACTTATTGTCATTAATGTACTTATGATGATTCACCTCCTCTAATGGTCAATTTGGTAAACAAAGTTGTACTTTCATTGTTTATCTATAATTAATTTTTCTCACATTTAATATTATAGTATAAAATTTAGGGGAAAGATTCAATTTGGTCTCTCGAAATTCTTTCACAAAAATAATACTCAAATTAGTCTATGACATTTTTATTAGAGAGACAAATTGATCTCTATGCTGATTTTGACTCACTATAACAAAAAAAACTAATTTTGTATCCAATTGTCTTACATTAAAATGCCAGAGACTAATTTAATATTATTTTATTGATGGATTGAATTGAATCACGAGAGAACAAATTACGCATTTATTCTAAAATTTAATTTAAAAAATGTAAGAATTGTATTAATATCATGTGACCAAACCAATATAAGTAGTTTAAGTTCCTTACTTGACTACTTCCTCCAACCTTAATTATAAGAAGAAAAAAAACTTTCTTTCACACTTATTAATTAAGGATGATAGTTAAATCTATTTTATTTTCTTATGATTTCATGTAAAAAAGAAATAAATTTATCGACAAACCCCTCGTGGTAATGGTCGTCATCACAACATTTAGTTACATAATTTACGATATATTTGAAACAATGACATTAAGGTAGTTGTATTGAATTAGGATTCTAAAGGATTTTATAAGACCTTTTTATCACGAAATTTTTTTGTGGTATTCAATTAAGATTCTTTGTAACTTAAAAAGAGTATTATATTATTTAATCAAGATTATTTGTTATTTAAAATAAGTCTTGTGGTATTCAATGAAGATTATTTGTCATTTAAAATAAGGCTTGTGGTATTCAATCAAGATTCTTCATCACTTGAAAAATGTCTTGTGGTATTCAAATCATTCAAATTTCGAAGGATTGTTTAATAAATTGGATTTTGATGGATTTTGAGAGATTTTCTAATGAAATTTTAACATGAAAAAATCTTTCATGAAAACATGAGATTTCTTAGAATTGTTATTTTTTTAAGATTTTACTATCTCTCTTCCAGACTCTCTCTCTCACCCTCTCTCTTCCTATCTCTCTCTCTCTCTCTTTCTCTCCCTGTATCTTCCCTCCTCTCTTCCTCTCTCTTCCCCCTCTCTCCTCTCTCGTAAAACATAAAAGTAAAATAAATAAATAAATAAATAAAAGAGTTGGTATCCAAGTAAAATAAATATATAAATAAATAAAAGAGTTGGTATCCAGAATATTGTAAAAGAGAGTGTGTATGATTATTTCTTTTCAAAATTCATAAAATCTTTTGAAATCTTATAAATCCATAAAATCATTTCAAATCCTTTAAAATCTTATGATGTAAATCCATTGAAATTCAAATTATAAATTCTGATAATCTTTTAAAATCATCAAAGTCATTAAAATCTTCCAAATCTTTTAAAATCCTCAAGACTTTTTTAATCAAAAATTATATCTTTTAAAATCTAATCCAATACATCCCCGTAAATATGGATATATTTATTGACATTTGCCTAAAATATAAGACCAACAAACACATATAGTTTTTTTTTGTTTATGGTTGAGGTCGGATGGAGTGCGAATTTAGATGATTGATTATAGAGTTTCCTATTTGTGATAAACAATTTTTAAATGTACTTCATTACCTCGAACAAAATAGATAGTTAGTTGTACACAACATATTTTATATATAACAATAAAATCACACTAATATGCAATTTAGAAAAACAAATTAACTTCTGTATTTAATTGAAATTGTATGCATTAGAGATTTTCTAGGAGTAGATAGTGACTACTCTAAAAACACAAATCATTGTTTTTTAATGAATCCAAAGTGTTCGGCTTATATTGGGTGATGCACATGAGATGGTTGAGTGTGAGCATGCTAAGTGATAGTGATGGTACGTTGAAATCTCAAACAATGTCACATGTAATCGACATAAGTAGATTAGACCAAGCCAACTTAAGAATAACTTCCCCAACTACTTATCTTAGAATTTTAGGATAGATATTAACTGAATTCTACAACACCTTGATTGTATCATTACTAGAAAAAGCAAAATTAGCGAGGAAAATTAGTGACGGAAAAAATGAAATTCCTCACAAATTCCTTAGTCGCAAAATTTAGTGACGAAATTAGAGAGGGATTTCACGTTTTCCCTCACTAAATATCCCTCACTAATTTTTGTTTTTTTAGCAGTGTATGGTGAGAGACTCCTCCAAACTTTAAATACATTTTTCGATCATATCTTAACAAATTAAATGTAGGAAAATTTAAATACATTTTTAGATTTTATGGTGAGAGATGCCCTCTAAACTTTATTGATATGTATTGATGCCATTTTGGAATTTGAATTGGATTTAATATAAACCGGATTTGTAAGAGGGGAGATATCTATCCTTTACAAACACATTTTTAGAATAAATTTCATCCAACATAACATAAGATTCTTAACAAATTTATGAATAAGTTGAAGAAAAAAACATTTTTTAATTTTTTTCTAGTAAAGGAAAAAAGAGTGTAGTATCTTTTGTTTCAAAATTGGCTTATCAAAATTCTTACTTCTTTAAAAAAAAAAAAAATTGACTTATCAATATTCACGATGAAAGAAAAAGTACAAAATATATTAATTTATCACCCTTGTGCCAACAAATATCTATTTGGCTAGCCGCCACACACCACAACCTCCTTTTTCCCTAAAATCTAACCATTCTTCTTCAAAATGTAGATTTATACGACGGTGGTGTGATGAGGCGCGTCCTTCACAATACCTCACATCCGGCTATACGACGACCTTTGGGTGGGTGGCTTTAGGAGGTGGTAGTAGCAGATCACGGTGGTGGTTGGTGGTGGCAGATTTTGGTGGTTTTCGTATATGTTGGCGTTGATTTTTGTGGCAGCTCTCATGGTAGTTCATGGGGGTAGATTTGGATGGTTTTTATGGATGTTTGTATTTGTTTTCGTGGTAGATCTCATGGTGGTTGTGGCGTGCTGGTGGTGGCTCATGGTGATTTTTGTGGTGGCATATTTGAATTGGGGTGGAAAAACAATTTGTATAAGTTCATCTTCTGGTATGTTTTTTATGTCGAAGAAGGGGTTATCCCTCTTTGACAATTGTTTTGTGTTTTGTTTCGATATGTCCTAGATCTGTGTGGAGGAAGTGATGGTGGTGACAGGGGTGATGGTGGTGAGGTAAGTCTCAGTTTTGGAGGTAAGAGGAGGTGATGGTGGTTCTTTTGGCACTGTATTTGCGGCAGTGTTGTTTTCTTCGTTGTGGGTGTTGAGTTTGCGGCTGTTACAAAAACAAAGGTTGTCTGGTGTTTTTGTGTAGTGGTTGTTTCTTTCCGATCCATATCTATGTGGAGGAGGTTATGGTGGTGGGAGGTGGTGATGTAGGCCACATTTTTGGTGGTGTGAGCAGGTGTTGGTGGGTCTTCAACGATTAGGTTCGATCAAAACATTCTCATCCGGTTTGACTTCTCTGTTATCTGGTGGTTTGTCGATGTGGAACGTTGGTGTTGCTGTTGTGAATGTGGATTTTGTTGTTGCGCTGGTTGTTGTAAAGGTGGATTCGTTAAGGTGACATCGATTGTTGTGGCGAAAATGGTTGTTGTTGTTTCAATCGTTATAGTTACTGGTTATTTTTTAAAGGTTGCTGTGTAGGTTCTTGACGATGTTGCTTGGGGGTTTTGTGCGAGCAGCAGAATGTAGGTGGTGGAAGTTGTTTTTGTGGTAGCTTGTGATGTTGGTTGAGGGTTTTTTTATGTATGTTGGGTGAGGGTTTTGGTACTATTTTTCCTTTGTATTTTGCTACTTTACGTCTCATAGTCTAACATTCCTTGTGCTTGTTAGGATTCATTGCGATTTTAATAAATTTCATTTTGCCTTCTTCAAAAAAACAATATCTATTTAATGATTAAGAAATATAATTGAGAAAAGTCGCCTATCATTACTCCTTCACAAATCGATCATTAAACATTGATTTGAAATATTTTTTAACTAAATTTTAAATTGATTTTATCTTGAAATTTTGTTTAAATTTTGAAACAAGTCATTATAAAAAACCTTAATAAATAAAACATATATTTCTTATAACATCTAATAAAATTTTCCTACACTCTACATGATATGATAAAATATCATACACGCATTCACAATGTATATAAATTAAATTCTACCTTAAAGTATAAAATATGATAATTTTGACCCTTATAAAATTACACATAAGCTTGTCCCGTGAGCATAGCTCAGTTAGTAGGACAATGCATTATTATATGTAGGGGTCGGGGTTCAAACCCCAACTCCCCACTTATAAGATGAATTCTAGCCACTGGACTACCTGACAAATTTTTTTACACATAAGCAACATCTATACATTCAGATATGAATTGTTTTCTTTTAGTAAATACAACATTTTCGACCCATGAACCTGTATACCCAACTCATGCATAATTAATTAATTTTATATACTTCTCGAGTATTTAAAACTCAAATTTTGAAAGTAACGTTCAGTTTCAATTTTCGTATACACTGAGACTCAACTCTCTTCTTACTCCATTGTTTAACTCCGTCAACCATTTCCATTCCCACCAAAATTCCCCGGTCCCATCCCCGCTTCGGCTTTTCGTTCTTCTTCTCATCTCGCATTCTTCTTCTAAGGTAAAAGTTCAACGCCATTTTCCATTTCTTTCCTGATTTTGTTGTTACTGTTTCACGAAAATGAAAATTTTAATTTATCATATGTGATGAATCCAATTTCAAGAACTGTTTATTCTATTTCTTAATATATTAATTAATTTTCCATAATCGATCAATATCTTGAAAAAAAGATTGTTTTTTATTTTTAATGATAATTGATAACATTAAGATCTTATTTTGGTCCCCCTATTTGATTAAGCTCACGAAATTAGTACTTTTTTTGAAATTGAACTTTAATGTCCCTCTATTTTCAGATTTCTTTTAATTTTGGTCTAAAGGCACGTTTTTTTCTTTAAAAATGATGATTTTTAGCGCTAAAAAGGTGAATTTTGGTTTCAAGTGATATTTTGTTATTTAATTTTTAACTCGTGTCAAGCATCAAAGCTCATAAATGAAGTAAATGGATAGCTCCCTAAATGGAGCATACCCAAACTCTCTCTAGAGGCACTAATTAACATAACCCTAACACAAATAAATAGAGAATATTCATGATTTAGATGGATATATAACAACCGTGATTTTTCTTTCAGGGTTTGATTGATAAAATTAAGCTATAAGTTATCTGATAGCAGATAAACTAGTTTATAACTGATGGTTGATAGCTACAAACTTATAATTGAAACTAAAATATTTGATAAAATTAGATTTTGAAGTGAGTGATAAATATAAAATAATAAAAATGTATATGTAGGTTAGTTTTTATAAATTATATTTATAAACATTTTTAATTAATACTAAGGATTAAAAGTGGAAGAAAATATGTAATTATAAGCTTAAAAGCTAGATAAAATAACATTTAAAAAAGCTATAAGCTAATCAAAGAAGCTTGTTATATTTTTCAAAACAAGCATATAAGTTAATTTAATAATCTATAAGCTAGCTTTTTTGCTTTTCCAAACATGGCCTTAAACAAAAAATTCCGCGGCTACTCGACCTTGCAAGTACCATCGTACTTAGACTTTACCTTACTTTCTTTCCCACTATCGACTGCTCCATCAACTCTGATTCCATTCCATGGATCAAATCACAACCGTACCGGAACAAAGAGGCGCCGGCGGCAAACTTCGTAAACCACCGCCGAGAAAGCCACCGTCCACTCCTTACGCCCGTCCCTCATCCAACCGCCGATGGATTTCCAAGCTTGTAGATCCTGCCTATCGCATCATCGCTGATGGAGCCACTCGTTTTCTTCCTTCCTTCTTCTCCACTCCCGACTCCGTTGAAGATCAAGGTTCGTTTCTCTTTTCAATTTTCGCGCGTTTTTTTTTCTCAATTACGCAATTATGCATTTATTATGGTAAAGTATGTTTATGTATGATAACTAATTTCGTTTTTGACAGTTTAACCTAATTATAGTGATTAGAAATATGTAATTAGTGATTAGAAAATGTAATTAAACAATGTGAGTGGTTTAACTTCAGATTAATGACTTAATTAGTTTGCCTAACATTTGTTGTTTATGTGAGGGAGAGTTTATGAAGCACAGATACGAACACGTACACTGGACACGGACACGCCGATACCGCTAATAATTTGCGAAAATCACATAATTCAGTGTAATTATATGTGTCGGTGTCGGACACGACACATGTCCGACACCAGGACACGTCTAATCCAAGTAGTGTCCGTGCTTCATTGGTTAAGTACTATGAAGCACAGACTCAGAGAACACGGACACTGATAATAATTTGAGAAAATGACATAATTCAGTGTAACCATATGTGTTAGTGCCAACACGTATCCGACACTGGGACACACCTAATCCAAGGAGTATTTGTGCTTCATAGGTTAAGTAGCTATGGTTCCTAGTAGCAGGTGTATCTACAAGCTGTTCACCTAAAATGAAGAATTAATTGATGCGGAATGGTATTATTTGAGCTTTCAAGTTCTAATTTATTAGTTGCAGTGTAGTTTGAACTCTGTTTGTTGAAGCCTTGTACGGAATATACAAGTATTTTATGGTTAAATGCACTTTTGCCCCTTGCCACTTTAGCGAATTCCAGTTTACCCCCTGTAATATTTTTTTGTCCCCTACGTTTACCATCTGTAATATCTTATGCCCCTTGCCAATTCGGCGAATTTTGGTTTACCCCAGCCACATCATTAGTTTTGTACAGTCAGATTTCACGAAGGTCTAAAAGCAAAGAATCTTTAAATTATGAGGTTGAAATCTAATTTTTGTTTTACAGGGGTAAACCAGAATTCGCTCAAATGTTGGGGGGCAAAATTTCATTTAACCTATTATTTTATATTTTATATAATTTTAATAAGAAAAGTATATGAAGCCTACTTGAAGGATTTGTAAAAATGATATTTGATTTTAACTATAGATTTAATGGGATTTGAAGGATTTGTAAAAATGGTATTTGATTTTAACTATTGATTTAATGGGATAGTTAAAATATTTTTGATGTTGATCTTTCTATTGATTTCAACAAAAGGGTTGCATTTTGCTAGCTTAATTGATGGGCAGCCATAATGATAAATCATATTAGCCAATGTGAACAAAATAGTTTTAGGTATAACAGCTTTTTGACCTTGGTTTTGAAAAGGGTGTAATGATAACGTGACATGAAGTTTGTGGCTTTCAATGCACCAACATCTTTTGTATTGAAGAAAACTTTCAAGAAGTGATGATATATTAAAAGAGATAGTATTCTCCTATTTCTCTGAAGCTACTTACTGCTCTATTTCCTGAGCGTTTCATCCTGCATTATGTCTATATTTGTATTTTATCACGCAGTCCGCGTAAAACTGTTTTCTTGTGCTTTCAGCTTATACAGACAACGAGTACTTTAATTGTGGAGTTAAACGTGTTACTTAGCCCATTATCAGTATTCATTATCTATATAATATATTTTACTGATTAATCTTGAAATTGGTCATACACTCATTCCCGATCATTTTATTGAATTGTGACAGATAAACAGGGAACTGGTGAACAGCACAATGAAGATAATCTGCTCAAAACCAATTTACATGTAAGTAATGTTTTTGCTTCTTCTGTATTCGTGTATAGTTTTAGTGCTTAGTATGCTGCAGTTGTGATTTCTTACAGCATAGAATCAGACTATAATTACCCTATTTATGATATTTAGAACGTTTTACACTGTTGGTGTTATTCAGGATTAATAAGTATGCTATAAAATATAAATTGCCTCTGTGCAAATTCAAGTAATTACGTCGTAAGTTATTCTTCTAAGCCGATACAAATTTAACTCTCTGCCTTATCCATCAATGTCATGTGACTAATTATAATTTATCTGATTTTCACATCATATGCTCTTGTGACGATCCCTTTCACCCATGTTCCTCATTTTCTTTATCCTAAAGTTTTCATTTGTTTGTTTGAATCTCTGCCTATTACAATGAATAACTTCTTTTTTTGTATATCTTACATTTTCTGTATTCACGTCTCAATTCTTGGTGTTGAATTCAATTATTTTCCTATCACCAAATATGCTGATTTATTTGCAGCTCCCACTGTCTGAATTGTCTAAAATGGCAAGCACTAGTGGTGAAAGCAGTAAGCTAAACAGCAGTTTTGACTTTGTTCTGCCTAGGCGTGTTGAAAAAGGAGAGCAACATGAGAAAAATTGGCTTTCAGATATAGAGCAACTGGTGAAAGGGACAAAATTCACTAGGTACATTAATTAACTTTATAATAACTAGTTTTTTCTCCACCTTGCCGAGTGACTTATTTACCAATTTTATTATTTAAGTTGGTATGTTGTAGATCAGATTATTCATCCCTATGGCTTAGAGCTTACGCAAGGTTCTTGTAAATTGATATCCAAGATTTATTGAGATTAACCCTGTTTGTTATTCTTATCATCGTCTGTCTTCTTTTTCTCCTCTTGTGGATATCCTAGAGCACAAAAAATTCTCATTTGGATATTACTTGCATAGTTTATGATACTTTTAAGCATGCCTCTCTGATTCAGTGCTTGAAATATTTGGGCCATGCCTAGCTTGGCATTGGCTTGACAAAATAAAAGCTAATACTGGGCCTTTTAGTCCCAGTGATTTAAGTTCAAATTTGTGACTAATTTTTTATATTTTTATTGGTATGTGTCAAAACTTAATGTGTAGTTTGATAAAAATATAAAGGGTATATATATTTGAACATTACATATTAATTTTGAACATAACTCACAAACACTCATGCACCAGTGCTCACACTCACACTCACACTCACACTCACACTCGTCCCTCTTGGCACATTTTACCATGAAGCCAAAATTCTTATTTCTTAAAGATTTTAATGAATCAAGCTGTGAGCAGGATCAAGATATGACTCGGCAAAGTTCCGTCCCTTGCTGAAGCTGTGTGCTCTTGATGTTAGAAAACCTCTTAGCATTTACTATTTTCTTGACTGTATGTTTGAGTGGAGGGCTAGGGATAGGGGGCAACAAGGGTTATTTTTTTAATCTCCGATTCTGGTAAAGTGTATAAAAATGAATGGAGGTCAATTGGAGGGTTAAACTTACATGTCAATCTTTCATTTTATTCCGTTTTAAAAAAAATTCAAACAGGAGAATATTTACTTAAAAATGAAACTATTTCCCTCCCTTCCTTTCGAAACTTCACCTCATGAAGAAAACCATTTTTTTGCTTTCTGCAGACCATATCTAAATATCTTTAATCTTCTTATGTAGAGATGAATTCAATCGTATGGTGGAGATTTTGAATTCAAGAGCAATCGATGTTTCTAATGTTGAACAAGGAAAGGGACATACAAATTTGACTTCTGGACAAGACGATGGGGGGGTTGTAGTAGCACAAAAGCTTCCTAAGGTTTTCAATGAACGAAAGCATGAAGAATCAAATGCAGCCATACAGGGTAGCTCAACACCTTGCATGTCAAAAGTGTGTGAGCATTGCATGTACTTGTTTGAACCATTCACATTTACTAATAGTTATGATAAACACTTTGCAAATATGCGCTATCTTCTTAGGGCTGGATTGTGTCCTCAATCTATTAGATATCAATCAGTACTTCAACATTAAAGCTGTTATTGTTGGAAATCTTTGTGCAGATAAATTAGATTCATTTGGAAACAATTTCAATTGATTTTGTTGGGGAGACTTTATCCCAGATTTTATTAGGATAGAATTTTTCAATAATAGGTTGTCTACCCAATTGTAGATTTAAGTAGCATATTCTATTTGTCTTGGCTTCGGTTTATGTCCCCCCCGGTGGTCACATATATTCTTTTCTATTAACTTTCAATAAAAAACTGTGGTAAGATGTGTAATCCAAAAAAAAAGAAAAAAAGATTGTGGTAAGATGTAAATCATTGCTAGGGTTCTAGGTGCCAACAAAGTTAAGATCTATTTCTTTAGAGTGATACTTTTGCATACCATTTCAATTAGAAAGAAAGTTGTTTTGTTTTGGTTGAAGTTTCCAGTTTTACTGTTTGTTGTAGTTAGTTGCAGTTACGGATTTCATTCTCTCTGAATTTCTCCACTTTTATATTCTTTCACATTTCACAATTTCCCTCAGTTACTCACCATTGCCAAATCATAATGTTTCAAATTCAATCACTCATGAAAGGGACATATAGAGGTTGATTGCTGTCACTTGAGCAAGGATTCTCTTAAGTGTCATTTCTTTTGTTAATTTCTAAGAATCAGCTTATAGATATGTTGACTATGTCCTATCGAGGTACTGGGATAACATACATGGATTACAAGCTAGATGCATCTTACATAAAAGTTCTAGGTTGAGGAAGAATTTTGACTTTAATTAATTACCATTTATACATTTTTTTTTATCATTATTCTGTCCTCTTATTAGAATTTCATTGTTACCAACAATAGCATATGCTAATTAATTTGTTCCAAAAAGTCAGGAATCACAGTATTATTTCCCCTTGTACACACACAATTCCGTGTAAATAAACAGTGAAATGTTCAGACTCAAATCTATCTTGTCTTAAGAAAGAAAAATGGAGTTTGACATTACCTGAAAGCCGTATTATATATTAGGATGCATTTGAATTGTAAAATGTTTCTTTACACAATTCAGTGTAAATAGACAGTGAAATGTTCAGATTCAAATCTGACTTATCTTAAGAAAGAAAGATTGAATTTGACATTACCTGAAAATCGTATTATATTAGGATGCATTTGAATTGTAAAACATGTAGTCATTTTAGGTTAGTTTTGTTGTATAATAAACAAATTAACAACTCTACAGGGTCGGGATGAAATTGGTGCTTCACCAGTTGAGATTGCTAGAGCATATATGGGTTCCCAAGCATCTGAAGCAAGCCCCAGTTCTAAAAGCATGATTCAAACTGTCGAAAGCACAATGCTACTTAATGATAAACCCGGAATAAAACCATATGATCCATCACCATCAAAAAAGTCACCAACATGCTGGCCAGGTGTTGTCGTGCAGGATGCTTATGCAACACCGCAAAGTCAGGGAAGCAAATACGGATTTCTTAATCATCCACGGACTCCTTATTCCAGAACTCTATTAACCAAGTCTAAGTCCAAGGTCTGTTTGTTTAGATATAGCATATCTTGTACTTCAATGCTCAAGTTGTATCTAAAATTGTTTTCTTTTTCTCCAGTTGATTCATACCCAGGGCAATTACAGCCACATTTCATCAACTCCTCTCCGTCAATCACAGACAAGTCTGTATCTGAAGGTAACTCTCACTGTTTTGTTATTGTGATTTCTATTTGACATATTGTATGCTGATTCTTTAATGCCCTGTAACTTGCTGATTCTGAAATTTGTATGTAACAGTCTTATTGGTTATTGCTTAGAATATAATGTAAATTTGGTGGAATTTCGATCCTTTCACAATCTATGGTATTCCTATCTACCTTGCTTAGTTTTTTGACCTCTGCTTATATTAAGAGTTAGGAGATTGTAGATAAATGATATCAACAGATTTTTATTTAAAAAATGAGTGAGTTTAGAAGATTAATTTTATTTAAAAAATGAGTGAGTTTAGAAGATTAATTTTTGTTTAGGATATCACATTGCAAAACATAACTTGCTACCAAACTTTTGATTGTATGAGCCAAACATCTAAAATTTCCTGCTTTGACTTTTGCATTTAGAGGTGTGATGGGGACGATGCAGTTTTCTTTGGCATCATATTGTTTGTAAAGACCATGATTTCTTGACTTATTAGTATTGCCTACAAACTTTAAATTAAAGGTTTTTAAGATATATTCTAATACTGAAAATTGAAACTTTTCATATCTCAAGTAAAGGGCATCTAAAACCTCAAAAATATGATCAAGAAAGTGGGGTTTCCCGTGTTTTTTTCCTTCTTATTCTGGCAAGTTTTGTCAATAATATTTAACCTTTTTAATCAACTTCATCTCAAGTTTTGGTCATTACTCATTATATTCATTTGAGATTTTATTATTTAACTATCTTGTATTTGAATTGGGTTTATTCCTTTAGTTTCAATATTTTATTTAATTTTTTAAAATGGTTGATTACTTTTTCCCTTCTGCTGGTAGTTGATTACTAACATAATTGTAATAAACAAAGGACAAATCTGAAGTTGGTGCATCGGAAAGTGGATATGGGTCTGTTGGACCTATTCGTCGATCTAAGCATAAGTTTGGTGTACAATCGACTCAACGGAGACCAGCATATTCATCTATGAACTCTTCACAGAGAGAAAATTCCGGTTTTATTGAATGTTCAACTCCTACTGTTGCAACAAGCATGGATTTGGGTGGGATGAGCAGCACTCGTAAGCCAGTGGGCTTTGAGCGTAGTGTTCCAATAGTACACATGCATACTAGTTTGATGGCTAAGAAGATATTGGAGCATATTGATAGAAATATTCCCACTCCTAACGAGAAATCTGCTGAGCTTAAGCTAGCAACTAACTGGAAGAATGCTGAGTCTTCGGAAAATACAAGTACTTCAAACGTAGATAATGGCTTTGTTAAACTAAAAGATGTTGGCCCTTGTAAATATGACGAGTTTGGTGGAATGATTTCTACTCTAAGAAATGAAGATGAAGGGAACTGTAATGTTGATATTCAACCCAAGGAGAGTACTGATAAATCCAAAGACATCACAAAAGAAGGGGCTTTGGCATCTGACCTGAATGTTCACAGCAGCATCCCCAGACTTTCTAATGATGCAAAGACTACAAAATTTTTTGGTAGTTCTCAAATGTTTTCATTGAAGTCTACTGACAAGGTACTCTATTTTATGGCCAATAAAGTTTTTACATGTTCAGTCCTAAATTTGTGTCACAAGGCAGTAGCCGAAAAAAATTGTTTGTCTTTTTGGAAAGGAAAAAAATATTTCGTTGTTTTAAGCACCCTGTGGTACCATAATAAAGCAAAATTGGACAGTTTAGATAACCAATGGTAGAAGAAGAAATTAAGTTGTAACAACCTTGCCTACATGGAGAGAATGAGAAGATGGTGGGAAAGGTAGTTGGAAGGCATCCAGAAATAAAAGTTTTAGGGCTGGGCTTGACAGACCCTCAAACAAAAGAATATATATTACATAGATCAGTTTGTAACAATGAATTTTACAGGGACTAAGACGAAAAACTGGATAAATAAGTGATAAAAACCTATCGAAATTGTTACTTTTTTTAATATATATTTTAGTACTACCACAATACATATATTTTTGGCCTGCTATGTATTTCATGAACGTAATGTTTTTGATGTACTGAATGTGCAGGATGTTTTGATGACTCTCCCGAGTGTTAGTCAGTATCCTTCTTTAGTAAATCAAGAAAAGAAGACTGTTGCTAATAATGCCACCAATAAACCAGTTTTAGCTCCTATTTCCATCAAGAAGCCTGAATCAAAATGGACCTTGGCATCTGATAACAGCTTGGGATTTACCTTCCCTGTTACCGCAACCTCTTCTGTATTCTCTGAACCGCCAACACCATCCATCATGCCGTTATTATTCTCTACTGGTAATCAGCAACAATCAGAAGAAACATCTACTTTATTGTCATACAGTTTTGGTGTTAAAAAGTTGAATCCAGCAGTAGTATTTTCCTTCCCTTCCACAAGCAATACAGTTGATAATGATGCAGGAGTCATAAAGTATAACTTTGGTTCAACCGATAAGGCAAGGCTGTCGTTTTCATTTGGAAAAACTGCTGTCAACTGTTGAGTAAAACGAATACATGAGGTTTCAAAAAATTGTCGGAGCTAATTTTTTTCCACTCATTAACAACTACCTATCTCGATCATAATATTCACTCAACCTATTATTTGTCGGGCCATTGTTGTCCTCCGCAAACGCAAAGCCTTGATTCTAATTCAAGGATTTTTTATTTTTTTTTAGAAAAAAATTCAAGGATTACTTGTAGTGTATTAAATTTCAAATTTTTATGATATCTGAATGAATGAATCCAGACTATTTACGTAGCTCGTTTTTTATATGAATATTCAAATGGTGTGGTTATATCTCAACATTTTTTTCTTCTTCAAGATTTTATATAATATTACAGAAGGGGGAGTAATTATAGTGTCTGTGTCTTGTTATTTATTTTGATTATGTGATTTATTCTGTCTTTAGTTTTTCCCGCTTAGAATCAAAGGTAGCTTACAAATTAAGTCCTTCAGTGGATTAAATTTTAAATTTTTCATCAAAATATATAAGTTTGCTACTTTATTTTTGGGTCAAGCATATGTTTGCTATTAATGGTATGCTGAACTAGCTTTTTTGCTTACTTTATATGCATACCTAGTTTATGACGTTTATTTGAAATGCTACGCACTAGCTTGTTAAATCATTTTTTTTCTTTCACGTCAACAATATAATTTTTTTTACTAAATACAAAATAGAGTATGGGCTCTGATGATACCATTTGTTGAGGAGTTTAAGGGAGCATCGTGAGCAAGTCAATGCTCCAATCTAAAATCTAAAATCTTAACACATTAGTTATATGAGTCGTCTCTTTTATATATTCAACGCTTAATTAATTTTTAGTCGATGTGAGACTACCCAATAATATCTTATTTGGGAGTCCGGGTAGTGTCGGGAGACAAAATACACCAATGCTCCAAGATCACAAGGGTGGAAGACACCATATATCTATAAAAATCTTAAGACATTATGTGTATGAGTCACCTCTCTTATACATACAATATGTTGATAATTGATAGTCAATGTGATACTAACTACTCACACTTGAATCCAACATTTCTTCAATTTAAAAGTTTTTAATCGGACCAAGTTTAGGTTGGTGACTTTATCAAAGATTTCCCATGGAGCATACCAATCTGTTTTTACCATATATTCCTCAACTAAGGCAACTTGTGCTGCAAGTTACTCTTCCTGCTACAAGCAAAATCATCTAATGTGGAAAAACTGTTTATGAAGTGTTATTTTTTGATATTACTGCAAACTGTTTATCTAAAGTAAAAATATTAGTCACGAGAAAGCAGAAGTTTAAAAACTTCATCGAGGAAGACCATGAACTATTATGAGTCCTACTTAAGGTTAATTAATTACTTGAATTTTTGTAACACAAAAGAAATGAAAAAATATTACTTGAATTTCACCGATAGAACGTCCGAGCGTATCAAATGGGGGAGAGATGGTAATGAATTTCTCCATCAATGTTTACTCTAAAAATAATGGTGAAAATTCATTCCTGGCATAAGATAGCAATTTTAAAAGTTGTTTTGATGGTAGAATTGTTGATGTGCACAGATGACGAATTCATATTTTATTTCATTAATTATTCAAGTTATTCTAACAGAGTTGTAATTGAGTTGTTATGATAGAGCATCATACGACATTTTTTTATGTTTTTAGTAATTTTGTTTGCATTTGAAGATAAATAAGTTAAGAGATAAATGAGTTGTTAACAGAGCCGTTCCTAGAGTTTTACAGGCCTTAGACATAATATGAAAAAATGGCCCCTTGCATAATACATCATAATTTTTTTAGCTCTGATTTTATCAGGTCTTCTTGGATGCAGATCCCCTCCTGCAGCATCTCTCCAGCCATCTCTCCAGCCATCAATCCAACGGCTGAAAATTACAAGGATAAAATTAATAGGAAAATAGCACTATTGAAGAGAGAGAAACAAAACGTGGGTAGAAGTAAATGCAAAATTTTAGCGGGAACTTTGTTACAACTTCCAGTGCAGTGCTTGTTTCAACTTCCAATATTTTCAATTTAGCTTTCAATTACACAATCTCCACTACCATTTAGAAAGTAATCACCAGAGCATTTTTACAGATTTATCTTCAAGTGGCTTCACCATTGTTTATCAACAAAAAACATTGTGGCTCTACCATTGTCATTCTGTGTGTACAAGGTTAGTTTTTATCTGCTTTGTTTTCCTGAAGGCATGATGGTTAGTTATAGTAAGGTTATCAAACATTGTTTTTACAGATTTCTCTTCAAGTGGCTTCACCATTATTTTTATCAGCTTTGTTTTCCTGTGAACGAATTGTCGAAATCGCGGCGTTGTTAAAATATATATTGTTGCTGGTATATATATTGTCGTACAACATATATTGCTGCTGAAGTAATATATATTGTTTCTGAAGTCGTACAACTTCGAATGAATTGACGAAATCGCGGCGTTGTTTTTTTATTTTTTTGAAATCGCGGCGTTGTTACAATATATATATTGCTGTTGGTATATATATTGTCGTACAATATATATTGTTGCTGAAGTAATATATATTGTTTCTGAAGTCGTACAACTTTGAATGAATTGTTGAAACCGCGGCGTTGTTATTAAACAGATTTTCATACACTGTTAAAAAAAGTGAAGGTTTTTTTTTATTATAGAAAATGGAAGAAGATTGGAAACCAAAGTTGGAAATGAGTTTTGATAGCGTTGAAGATGCTTGGAAATTTTACAATGATTATGGCGGAAGAGTTGGATTTGGGGTGTAGAAACAATATTCACAGAACAACAAAAATGGTATAATTACCTCTTACATGTTTGTTTGTTCTAAAGAAGGTCTGCGAAAACCGGATAAACGGGATTATAAAACCATCAATCTGAGACAGGAGACTAGGACAAATTGTAAAGCAAAGTTGAACATTAAGAATATGGGTGGAAAATTTATGGTGGTTGATTTTGTGGAGGAACATAACCATGATTTACATACACGAGAAACAACTCATATGTTGCCATCTCAAAGAAAAATCTCTCAAATTCAATGTCAGCAAATTGATTTAGCTGATGATGTTGGATTACAACAAAGAAAGTCATTTGACTTAATGAGTAAAGAAGTGGGAGGTATTACTAACTTGGGATTTACTCGTGTTGATCAAAAGAATTATCTCCGGAAGAAAAGGGAGAGGGGTATGGTAGGTGGGGAAGTCGGTTATCTGCTGCAATACTTTCAGAAAAAATTGGTGGAAAATCCAACTTTCTATCATGCATATCAAATGGATACTGAAGACCAAATCACCAATGTGTTTTGGGCTGATGCAGGTATTCTCATTGATTATGAGTGTTTTGGTGATGTGATTTCTCTTGATTCAACATATTGCACAAATAGTTCACATAGACCACTTGCAGTGTTCTCGGGATTTAACCACCATCGAGGAGCAATGATTTTTGGGGCTGCATTGTTGTATGACGAAACATCTGAGACATACAAATGGTTCTTTGAGACATTTTTAGAGGCTCATAAGCAGAAAATGCCTCAAACAGTTTTTACTGATCAAGATCAATCAATGGCAAACGCATTGGTTGAGGTTATGCCTGGAGTTTACCATGGCTTATGCACATGGCACTTGATGCAGAATGGCATCAAGCACTTAGGAAATTTAATGAAAGGTGGGTCGTGTTTTCTTAGTGACTTCAAGAAGTGCATGTATGGCTATGAAAATGAAGAACAATTTGAAGAAGAATGGAGAACTCTCCTTGTGAAGTATGGGGAAATGGAAAAGGAGAAGGAAAAAAATAGTTGGCTGCAAAGAATGTACTCTATAAAGGAGAAATGGGCATCATGTTAC
>Ga0228711_1001981_pt1 | contig 31007 bp, 13 predicted proteins | sample MedpolnodulmetaG_2_FD_177996 | JGI IMG/M metagenome (GOLD analysis project Ga0228711, IMG submission 177996) | Root nodule microbial communities from Medicago polymorpha collected in Santa Monica, California, United States - brown nodules | ecosystem: Host-associated > Plants > Roots > Nodule... | reverse complement strand
GGGGGGGATCAAAAGTGCGTTTAAGCCAAAAAAATTATTAATGCTTTTTGGTGGGGAAATGGCGGATCCACGAGACGAGGTATACACTGGTTATCGTGGAAAAAGTTACATGTCCATGAGAACCATGGTGGCATGGGATTTAACGATTTAACATCCTTTAATGTGGCAATGCTTGGTAAACAAGGGTGGAAATTCCAAACAGAAAACTCCAGCCTTGCTACACGTTTATTTAAGGCTCGTTATTTTCCTAACAACGATTTTGTAGGGTTAAAGCTTGGGTCTAATCCGAGTTATGTGTGGCGAGGTATTTTAGTGCAAAGATGGTCATTAGGCAAGGGGCGAGATGGCGAATAGGCACATGTGCAAATATTCTGTTGCTTGGTGCTTCGTGGTTGAAAGACGGATTGTCTTTGACAACTAAAAGCCATATGTATGCGTTGTTGGCTCGTGTAAAGGTGAAAGATATTCTTGATCAGACATCCAAGGCATGGAACGTTCCTTTAATCAATATTTTGTTTGATCAAAATACGGCCCAACTAATTTTGAATCCTTCTCTTCAACATTTAGTTAATGAGGATAAGTTGAGTTGGAAAGCTGAAAAGAATAGTTGTTTAATTTTCATCATTTACAGATTGCATATAGGCTAAATTTAAGTAAATATAAGTTGAAAAGAATGGTTATTTGTTCTTCGATGCAGTCATAATCAAATCATCAACTCCAGTTGAAAATCTACTGAAGCTCATCCCTGACAATCATTTTATTATAAAGGTCAAACCAAATTTTAATTTGCTTAATTTTGATTATTGTTATCAAACAAATCGAATACACTTTTGCTTAGTTATGTCATAAATATTATTCGAAAGTATAACTCGATCCTCGTGTTCGACACTTGGTCTTGCCGTTTAATTTTACTACTTGCACGATGTCGTACACTTGCGAGAATCGCCATCACGCACACAACAATCCTCGTCTTCAAGAGATGTTGCATGTCTATTCTCATACCCTTAATGGACGGTCTATACACGTGACAAGCATTATAAATATGGTTGACAATAGTTGAAGTTCTACTGCTCTTTTTCCTTAAATTAGTAAGAATTTGCCTCAGAGGAACATTTGAGTCTGTCAACTCACGAAGGTATCTACTTTCATTTGGGCTGGGATGTCCAACGATTTTACAACCTTTTCAACACATTAGCCATCTCATGGTTGCGTCTATCGTCCCAAACTTTGAGGCTCCAATCACCAACAATCAACAAATACCCTCTAACACGAAACATACACTCACATTTCACCGAACCAGATATTCTGCGCCTAGAAAAATTCTTGCACTCGGTATATGAACCTCCACTTTCGTATATCATTCTAACAAATGAATTTATGTCATTTCCACCTTTATATGATTTATCAATAATGGTTGAAAATCCTAACTTCCTTGCTTCCTCTCGAACCCACCACATCAAATCGTTTCGTGTAGCAAACTTTTGTTTGGTGGTAAACTGTTCTTGATGATCAATAGAAACAACAACATCTGGAGGTACAACAAGTGATGGAGAATCATATACTTTCACATCGTCGTAAGGAATATCAACATTCGGTGGGGGATCCTCAACTTTCACATCCTCGACTTTGGCATTTATCAATAAGGGTTGAAAATCCTAACTTCTTTGCTTCCTCTCGAACCCACTACACCAAATCGTTTTGTGTAGCAAACTTTTGTTTGGTGGTAAACTGTTCTCGATGATCAATAGAAACAACAACATCCGGAGGTACAACAAGTGATGGAGAATCATATACTTTCACATCGCTGAAAGGAATATCAACATTCGGTGGGGGGTCCTCGACTTTGTCATTTTCGAAATCATCTATAAATTCAAGTCAAACAATCGACGACACAATACGAGGTTCAATGCCAGGTGTCAATTCATGGGAGGCATCAATACGAACATCCATAGGATGGCCAGAAAAACTAGGCAGTTTCTGTACTAGTGTTGTTCAGATTATACAATCCAAAATACATTGATGGTGCGTTTGTTTTGATTTTTTTTTTTTTTTTTTTTTTTTTTTTTATAAAAAAACACAATTTAGTCATTTTTAGGTGCTTGTTTTAGATTTATCACAAAAAAAATTGACTCTAAAATGAAAAAACTTTCAGGATTAGCAAACACACCCTTAACACAAAAACCATTATTGATATTGTTACAATGCCTGTTAGCAAGTATCATTGTTATGCTGATTATTGTTTGCGTTCAAGAGTTACTGAGAATGAATTGATAGTCATGCCACTCTCTCGGAGTTGGGAATGCTAGTGCAGATTTTTTTGGCTAAATTAGGTGCTGCCAACGATGACAAGTTCAAGATTTAGGATTCTCCTCTGAAAAATTTAAATTCTTTTTATTTTAAGTGACTCCTCGAAGATTCTTTATCTTCATAGTTAAGTTTTTTTTTTAAGCATGTTTACCAAAAAAAAAACTTAATTCAGATAACTAGAAAAGTGTGAAGAGATTCTAGAAAAGGTTAGCCCAGTTGTGTTTGAGTGTATAAGGAAGGCTTTAAAAAGTGTTAAACGCCCCCTTATGCCTTAACCCATCTGTAGACTATAAACCAATTAATCTATACACCAACACTTTAATATTGATAGACCCAAATTTAGCATCACCTTTGGTTGAAACGCAGACATGTAGTATATCTAATCATTCAACTATTTGACCAATTAAAAAGCTTGTTCGCATTTGTTTAATGTTGATATAGAAGGACATGTTACATGAACCAGGTTATTTTCCATTGTGAAAGTGATAGATATTCAATGTTCCAGTTTGTACAAGGCAAAGCATCACATTATACCATATATCGACTTACGTCGTAAAAGTACTGCACTGCACTTCCGAAGTACAAACGGGAAATTCTTATTATTTGTGGATCGTAGAATCTTCAATTACCCATCAGAAACGACAGCGCACAACAACTTCCTCCTCGCTTTATTTTTTCTTTGCCTGTTATTATTCTTTGACATTTTTTATTGGTAAGAAATTTTGGAGAGGAATATAATATATGGTTATGGTTTCTCTTCCCACACTACCAACTAAGATGACTAAGCAAGTATGCTCACCATCTCTTTCTAGAGAGAGAAAAGAGATAGGAGCTTTTCACTAATCACATTGTTTTATCAAGGAGAATGGGGATATTAAAAACTACACTACTTTAAAAACTACTTCAATTATTCAATATATAAATTAATATTTCACTAATCATGTATTTTTAAAAAATGCTAATGAATATCTTCAAATATTAAATAACAAGTAATTAAAAATAAATTAAATTATAGATTGTATTCTTAGAAATCGTGGTTGGACTTAACCCATCCTTATAAAAACAACCTGTGATGTAAGGATGTCTGCAAATATAAACACATATTTCGACCATCTCTCATTCAATGCAAGACTCATACACCTTTCATGTTCAACACTAGGGGTGGGCATGGTTCATGATGAAAATTGAACTGAGCTGTTTGTCAAATTTAAAATAATTGAACCGAACCGAACAGGTCCAAACCAAATTGTTATTATTGCAACTGTTGAGAAAAATGCTAATGAATATCTTCAAATATTATATAACAAGTAATTTAAAATAAATTAAATTATAGATTGTATTATTAGAAATTGTGGTTGGACTTAACTCATCCTTATAAAAACAACATGTGATGTAAGGATGTCTGCAGATATAAACACATATTCCGATTCCGACCATCTCTCATTCAATGTAAGACTCATGCACCTTTCATGCTCAACACTAAGGGTGGGCATGGTTCAGGATGAAAACTGAACTGAGCTGTTTGTCAAATTTAAAATAACTCAATCGAACAGTTCCAAACCAAATTGTTATTATTGCCACTGTTGAAAAAAAATAAACGAAATCAAATTTTTGAAGTTTTTAAAACCGAACCTTAATGTTATGAACCAAACTGTTTCGAAACAAATTGATAAATCATGAATTGAACTGAACCGAACTGTTTCAATTTAGTTCCAAAATTATTAGTAATGGTTCAATTTTTTGTTCGGTTCAGTTCAGTTCAACAATTCAGTTTTTTTTTGTTGCACACCTCTATTCAGCACTATTGGGTTTGGTGCGTGAATATAAATAGTTGGGGGTTAGATAGCAAAAAGTTGATAACATGTGACCCAATTGATATTAGACGAGGATACCATCTTAATGTGCTTAGTATAATGATGTTGAACGAGGTGTTTGAAAAGATAAACTGCATTTACATCACCGCATTAGACTAAAGTATGTAGCCTTCGTGACAAAACAGTGAAGCTCCATAAGTAATTAAGTTCCTAAGCCAACAAGGCTCAAAAGATACATTAACAACACCAGGGTACTCGACTTCAACACTAGATCAAGACAAGGTTGGTTGTCGTTTCACAAACCACACTACTCTTAACATGTATAAATGTTACATAAAACAGTTGTTATTTTTCGTTGATAAAATTTAAAATTCTCGTTGTCATACGTGTTAATATCTGCTTTGAGTTTCGTAAATATGACATTAAATGATTGTACCTCCTTTTGTTAAGCAAATAGGGGTAGATGGTTTGAACCATCTGCAACTAATTATGTAGATAGAATAAAAATTGAGAGTATAAAAGACCATGTGAGATAAAACCTAGCATAGTAAAAGCAAAAACAAATGAAGCAAATGGGTGATACAGTACAACCCCGAAGGGTAAAGAATTAAAAACAAGATAAACAAATTCAAATTTGGAGTCTAGCACCCACACAAAACATGCACATTCCAACGAACCCGCGTATAAACGTGAAATCAAATTGCAAATATATGGTGTATGAATTGATGAGCACTGAAACACGACATTGAGAATGGCGAATGGACTCAGCTGCCAACACAGAAACAAATCCACGACCTGACAACTAATTGTGACAAAGCCAACAACAATAAGTATTAACGACTATCAAACAGACGAAAACATCGTATAAAGAGCGAAACCAACGCCTTTTTGAGATGAAGATTTCGAAGCAAATGGATAAGACAAAAACCAGCAATTGCAACAACAAACTGAACCACAACGCCACATCAAGCACAAACTGGAAATCCCTTAACAAGCTGTGAATCAATTCGAATCAACCAAAACTCATGTTCACAAAAAAAAAAAAAAAGTCAGATCGGAAAAGGGGTAGATCGAACCATATGAACAAACAAAACAACAACGAACCCAAATGCGAGAAATCTATAGATGCCACAACGAACCCAAATGCGAGAAATCTATAGATGCCACAACGAACCCATATGTGATAACCACATCTAGGAACGTGAACAAGTTGACAAGCCCAAGCATTAAACCATATGAACAAACAAAACAACAAGAAACCCAAATGCGATAAACCTATAGACGCCATAGCGAACCCATATGTGATAACCACGCCTAGGAACATGAACAAGCTGACAAGCCGATGCAAAATCGAGCATGATATGTGAACAAAGTCCGTCATAGATGGAAGCGTGGACGACAACAACTTCGTAACAACAACAACGACCCAAACCCAAATATAGATTTCGAATAACACGATGTAAGAAAGCATGATCAGAGAATAAAGGGCGGACGACGACCACAACGGTGATGCCATTAGTTAACTCCCAACACAAGTGTTAGAAACAAACTCTAACGAGTTTTTCGTGCGACCCAAAATGGGAGTTAGATGGTAACACAACCAAGAGGATCACAACCACCATAAACCATGCCTACATTGTGGACAACTTATATAGATTTTGGAGAGCGTGGTGGTGGGTGACGGAGGGTGTCTCGTTTTAGAGAGAGGACAAAGCAAAGTCGGTTTAGAGAGAGAGACTTTTATAAAATAACAATAATGATAGGGGCTAAAAACTAGTAGTATATACTAACACTTTCATCTTATCAAGCACATGTTGAACTGGAAGCTCCTTATTGCAAACAATATGAACATTTCTCTCCTTTCAAATACTCGAAACACACTCGAGCCAAATATTATGAAAACTTGACAAAATCTTTTTATAGCATGAAACCACCAAATGGTGTGTCAAAACTAAAATCTTGCTTTTATGTTCAAATGATTAACAATGTCAGATATTTTAAATATCTACATTTTTAGACAAGAAAGGTTGCAAGACTAAAAAAGCACACACAAATATTTACATTTACCTCCTTCTAATATTTCAATTTTTTATACAAATATTTACACAAATATGAATTTCTTAAAGAAAAAAAAAATCTAATATTTCAATAGTAATTGAGTTCTATAATTCAAATTTTAACTTTTGTCTCTCCCTAAATATTTAATTGATTTTTTTCTTCTTTCAATTGTAAATTCTAATTAATTTTATACGCACCATGCCTAAGTTTTCATTTCTATTTTACGTTTATGATATTCAAAACACATCAACCATTAACAAGAATAGTTTAGTGGAAAATTCGTAAAAATTTTAACTAATAAAAATGTGTATTGAAATTGTCTCTCATAAAATGTATTATACTTTATACATGCATCGGTAAATCACAATCAATTATTTTTATGATTTTTATACGTATAAAAAAATAGTTCTAAAATCATAAATATAATTGATTGTATATGTATTTATGATTAAAAAGTCAAACTTATGATATGACTATTTTTTTTAGGATAAACTTATGATATGGCTATTGTAATTGATTGATATACTGAAAGAAAATATTTACCATAAATCCTATTGTGCTTACCCAACAATACTATACCCGACTTGTCCTCTATAGTTTTTTTTTGGTTAACTGCCCTCTATAGAAATTTATTTTTGACAAAACCCTCTATAGAAATTTAGTAAAGGAGATTCATTTCTATTTAAAACAGTACCAAAGAAAGTTAAAAGAGATCATGTTTTTTGACCAAGCAGAGTCAGTTTTCCTTTATTCATTGAAAAATTGAGTAAGTTTATAGCTACTCCACTCTCCCATTGTGATGATATTAGTACCAGCCTACTAGGTAATTTCATAAAAAAATATTCAAGATCCAACAGCACGTGTAGATTGACAATTAAAATAAAATAGAGGAATATAAGACCCAGTATAAGACCAAATATGACCATTATATTGTATTATATAATAGGGTAGGACCGTGTGAGACTTTAGTGGTCTATATAAAGAGCTTAACTTGTTGGGTAGTCTTAAGACCATTTCATACACATTATTAATCAACACCTTCATTTCTAATCTCTCTTGCTCTCTCCCCCCCACCCCCATACGAACTAGCTAGATATATATTAAAAAAAAATATATATCTTGCTTAATTGTCGTGGGTTTATAGGGATGGATTTTATGAAGAAGTGTAAGAGGGTATGGGGAAGCAACAAGAGATTATATCCAGAAGAAAGTGGCAGTGGAAGCTATGGCAAATTATCAAAAAAGAGTCACAAAAAACAAAGGGATAATACTAAGAAAGCACCACATGGTTGTCTTTGTGTCTACGTTGGACCAGAGAGACAAAGATTCGTAGTCAAGATCAAAATATTCAACCATTCTTTGTTCAAAACTCTTTTAGAAGATGTTGAGAATGAATATGGATATAGAAATGATGGTCCTTTATGGCTTCCTTGTGATGTTGACTTGTTCTGTGAGGCACTTGTGGAGATAGAAAGTGCTGAGGATGATTTAGGTTTTGTGGGTTGCAATTTTCCCATGGTTCACAAACACAACCCAGTTTCTCATTCTTCATTGTCTTGTCGCTCTTCTAACCTGAGTTGTGTTGCCAATAACGAGATTTTGGTATAAAGTTGTAAAATTAACTGTTGCAGATATATGTATCTCTCCTAAGATAGAGTACGTGATAAAATTCCAAATAGAATTTTCCTTAAAAAAAAGAAATTCCAGATGGAATTTAGTTGGAGCATTTTTGTGCCTATCTTCTTTATACATTTTTTTTGAAGGATTCTTCGTACATTTTTGTTGACCGAAAGATAGAGAAAATGATACATACATTTTTATTGAACGAAAGATAGAGAGCGAAAAGAAGAGAAAATGTTTTTTTAAAAAAATAAATGTTAGTATTTTTTTTTTGAAGTAAAAATAAATATTAGTATGTTAATTGTTATTACCTTTGATTAAAAAAGTATGTTAATGTTCTCCTTGTCAAGACTTGAATTTTGAAGTTTTAACTTGTCAACTTTAGTTAAATTCAATTGAGCTACCCACCCTCAACAAATAAAATAATTTAAATATAAAAAAGAGATAAAAAAAAAAGTATTTCTTTACAATCAACATAATTTACAGACTATAAAAATAAAAATAAAGAGAATAAAAATGAAAATATAAGCCGTGATAATAAAATAAAATAAAATATAGGGCATGATAAAAATTTCTAATTTAATTTATTTCTTTAGAAAAATAAATTGGAACATTTTAGTTTGATTTTTTTTAACATAAATAATTAAAAATAAGATAAAAAGATACTAATAACATATTATATAATTAATTAACTATTTTTGAACGGAGACTGTTGTTGTTCTTTTGATTTTATCATCTAATTATTAATTTTTATTTATAATTTGAATTGATTGGATTTTAAAGTGAAGACTCATTTTAATCTTTAAATTAAAACAAACTATGAGACCCAATATAGTTCGTAAAAAAAAAAAACTTTAGTCTTCAAAAAGTAACCAACGTGACTTAATTTTCATCCATTTAACATTGTGTTTGAATGCATGTGAACCTAAGAGAAAAGAAAAGAAAGATGAACAACCAACTCCTTTAGTTCTCAACCTTGGTCCGATAGGAAGATATATTCGGAACAGGATTTCCTGCTGTAACAGCAGGGTGCTGTAATCAATTACAACCATATAATCACAATTGAATGATCAAGATTGTTTTAACTAAAAACACACAGTTTCAATCTCAACCGTTTGATCTGAGATGAACAGCTGAGATTGGAAAATGTGTGTAGCTGTGGGCCTTTTCTACAGCAGGGAAACCTGATCCGATAAATCCTTGCAAGTCACCATATGAAATTCTTAACTCAAGGAGGAACTTTCTTAGCTCACAACTTATTTCATTTTCCTTCAACTTTCCGCTCCTCACATTCAACATATAAGCATATTAACACATATTCTATAAGAACTCTTTACCGATTATGAGATTATCTAGAAGTGAGTTTTATTTTAAGTTATGTTTTAGTCGATTGATAGTCTTGTTAACTAATCGACTAGGTTGGTGGATTAATTGTTTAGCCAATTGGTTATTTAAAAGTTGATAAATTAGAATGATCTTAATAATGTTTATGTATGAATCGCAAATGGAGTATTAAAGATTAATGTTCAATTTGCGTAGAATGCATCCTCGTAGAATGTGAGAAACTTGATGGCATTCCTAAAGGCATACTCCATCTGTCCTATATTATAAGCAAAACAAAAAGAAAATCACACTTATTAAGAAAACTAAAATATTGTAGTTTGTAACATAGTTTCTGGTGTTATCCTTGAAATAAGTTTTATAGAAAAATAATTTTCATTGGTTGATGATTATAGAGAAAATTGAAGGAATAACAAATTGAATGCAGTTTGCATTTAATTTTCCTTTGAAAAAGATGATTTTTTGAAATAACATAATTAAATATGATAAAAGTAGGTTTGTTTTGCTTATAATTTGGGACAAAGAATATGAGTTTTTTTTGCTTATAATTTAGGATGTATTTAGGAATGCCATCAAGTTTCTCACATTCTACCGGGGTGCATTCTACGCAAATTGAACATTAATCTTTGTACACAAAAACATAATCATCCTATCAATTTATAAAAAATACTAAATAAAAAATAATTAATGCACTAAGAACATCTTCTATGAAAATTATTTTAGCTAACAGAGACTACTACTTATTTGGTACCCAATTGAGGATGAGAAAAATGGCTATGAATAATAGATAGCACACCTTGTACAAGCACCCTTTATATCCTCCTGATGCATGGCCCCCAAAATTTTAAAAGAAAGGAAAGGTGTATTTTTTGACTAGTAAATGAGATGATACAATTTAGGCTTAATTACAGTTTTAGCCCCCTAACTTTCTCAAAGTTGCGATTTTGGCCCCTAAGAAAAAAAACTACAAAATAAACCCCTAAGTTTTGCAACTGTAACAGTTTTGGCCCCCCAAGGCAAAAAAAAAAAATGTGGCACCCACTTAGGGTGCCACGTCAGCGTAGACCGAGTCAATATCAGTCTTGGGGGCTGAAACTGCTACAATTGCAAAACTTAGGGGGCTGTTTTGTAGTTTTTTTTCTTAGGGGGCCAAAATCGCAACTTTGAGAAAGTTAGGGGGTTAAAACTGCAATTAAGCCTACAATTTAATAGATAAATTATTGTTGAAAAATATTGATGTAAAATTATTAGTGAGACTCGTTTAGTAACTCTAACTCTGTAATACTTTTGGGTGGCTCACTTTTGCACACCTTGTGTGAGATGAACCACTCACTTTAATATTTAATATTTCATTTTGTCTTGTTCAGAAAAAATTCTGCAGAGGTTCGGAGTTAAAGTGATTTAGTGTATATTATGCACTAATATTAAAAAAATATAAATGAACGATTTATTTAAGTGAAATCTATTTAATCACTCATTTGAGATTACCAGCATTATCATGGTTGCGCTTTAACTATTTTTATGTTTATCTCTCTCCACATAGATCATTTCATTCATTTATTTTTAGTAATTGTGAGGATTCCAACTCCTTTTGACAACTAATTTATAGTTTTTTAAGCTAAAACAATGTTATTCAAACACCCATTTTTTCTATACATGCGACTCATGATTAATCACACTAAAAAAATGTTCTAAATTCAAGGTCAGAATTGTGGTTAATACAACCACATAATTAACTACAATTTTCAACTTGATCTAAATTATACTTTTGGATGGAATAATATTCAATTAATCTTTATTTATCTCCAGGCTAAACTTTGGATTATTAGGACCATTTTTATTCGAGAACAAGAGGATTGACACAATAAATAGATGTTACTTGTTAGTAAAATATTTTTGCAAAATAAAATTAGTCTCTTGTATGCATTAGATCATCCACAATGAAGCACCCTATTTTGAATGCTTAAATGAGTCTTCTTTGTCCACATCATTCATTTTACAATAATACTTAATAAGTACCATTTTTCTCCAACCCAACACCGCAAAGGGAATTACTAAATAGGTCCCACAAATAATTTTATATCATTACATTTGAACCAAATTTTATTTATTTCATTATGATTTACTAAATGGGATGAAGAGAGAGGGTGCTTCCATAGTCGGCCTTTTCAATTAGCACACAAATATTATACTCCATAATGAAGGTGTCTATTTAGTATGGGGCTAAATAGGTGAAACACCCGCCATTGGTTAATCAAAATAAACGTGCACGCGTGGATTCTTAAAAAGGATAGCCACTTGTCTCAAACTAAGGCTTTAAAATTTGTTAATTCACCTCCACTGATTATTCTAGACTCTAGTACATCCATTATCCATAGAACATAAATCCGAATTTGGCTCCAAGATTCTGCATTCACCTTTTGCTGAAACGCAGACATGTATCTAATCATTCAATTATTCGAACTCTCGATTTGTTTAATGACAATATATCTAAGGACCATTGCGGGTTAATATCTACCTTTGTTCTGTTTTTTCTTTTGTACTCAAGCACAGCCATATATTTTTATTTTATACAAATACGCAAGGCTCAAGCACAAGCTATTGTTTCTTTTCCTACATTAAATTATCATTGCCTTTTAGATTTTTTTTGAAAGTGATGATAGATATTCAACGTTCCAGTTTAAAAAGATAAGTAATGAAGTGTTGACCGATTAAATCCATGTACTGTTTTCTCCCTCCTAGTTGAAATGGAAGGTTCTTATAGGTGAACTAGTTGAATTCTGGGCTTCTCAATTACCCATTGGAAATGACACTGTGAAGTTGATTTGTTTCAATTACCCATTAAAAATTAATTAAACGATTTTCAAATATATCAAACACATTACAAAGAAATTGTGATGTGCAATCTCTTATTTTTCGGTAAATCAGACGATGGCACTTGGGTAGCACTTGGGTGCCTTTGGCTACGATGCTTTTGGGTGCTTTTGTCTCTATCTCTCTCCTAACCAATAATTCTCTCTCAACAAAATAATTTATTTTAATCATTCAATCATCACTCTCTTTCCTCTAAAATACACTAAAATCACCAAAGTCACCCAACACAAAGTCAGTCAAGTGCCACCCCTTATATTCATAACAACTCCATCTATCTCCCTTGTCATTCCCTTTTTTTTTTTTTGAGAATTCCCTTGTCATATTTTAGTACTTGGTATATTCATAAATAATATTTTAAAACCCAACAGAACGTGTGGCTGATAAATTAAAATAACAATGAAAATATAAAAATACCCTTCAAACAAAAAAATGAAAATATAAAAATAGGTATGTATGTATGTTGGCTGGGACCGTGTGAGACTTTAGCCGTCTGTATACAAAACAAACACCTTAACTTGTTGGGTAGGTAATATATATAGGACCCTTTCACTGTTTCACACATGCATTAATCGACACCTTCATTTCTATTCTCTCTTGCCTTTGGTCCCTACGACTAGGTATATATATATATATCTTGCTTGTCGTGGGTGTATTAATATTCTACATATCAATTATTTATAGAGATGGATTTTGTGAAGAAGTGTAACAGGGTATGGGGAAGCAACAAGAGATTATATCCAGAAGATCAAAGTGGTAGTGGTAGCTATGGCATGTTATCAGAGAAGTGCCAGAAAAATAAAAAGGATATTAATAATAAGAAACCACCACATGGTTGTCTTTGTGTCTACGTTGGACCTGAGAGACAAAGATTCGTAATCAAGATCAAAATATTGAATCACCCTTTATTCAAAACTCTTTTAGAAGATGTTGAGAACGAATATGGATATAGAAACGATGGTCCTCTATGGCTTCCTTGTGACGTTGATTTGTTCTGTGAGACACTTGTAGATATAGAGAGGTGAGGATGATATATATTGGTTTTGTGGGTTTCAAATTTTCACATTCTTCATTCTTCATCTAGCTCGAGCTGTGTTGCAAATTACGAGCTTTTAGAATAAAATAGAGTGTTGCTTGTTAATTAACACTTCAGCTTGTTAATTACCATTACCTCACTTTTAATATACTTCATCTAATCATTTTTATTTGTCGTTTTGGGCCTTGTACAATGACCAAAATAATCAATAAAATTTGTTCTTTTTCTTAGAATCATTTATCTTTGGGAAATGATTAATCTCGCGATAAAACATTTCACGACATGTTTTGTTTTAGATGAATTTTTATATTTCAGCAAAGATGACTCTCTCATTTTTGTCATGAAGTATATAAAGACATATTAGCGGGCAATATTTATTTCAAATATTAGATAAACGGTTAGTAGGTAAACGGTTAGCTACCTAACACCATTTTTGTCATGAAGTATATAAAGACATATTTTTGATATCGAGATGGTGAGTTTAAGTTTAATAGGCAAACGGTTAGCTACCTAGCTAACACCTTTTTCTGTTAAGAAAATATAAAAATAAAAATTAAAAAGCTTGTAGAAATCAAATGCTAGCACACTTTGTGATATTTTTATGATAATGGCAGTCGCTGTATATAGCACTGCTCTTTATCTTTTCATAATAATGTATTTAATAATTTATTATCTCATTTCATCTATTTTTTTCCTGCATTAAATAACTAATTAATGATAATATGAAGAAAATAGTAACTAAAGTTGCATTGGATTTTGAAAACGATAAAAAAAAAATATTATTTGCAAATGTGACAATTAAAAAGAAATAAATAAAATATCTTATTAATATCTGTGAAAATATGTCCCGCTGATACAGGATGCAAACTTACTTTTCTATTTTCAACCTAGTCCAATTTAACCTTTAATTTTTTTTTCTTCATAATTAGGCTTTTCTATAAGACTTTTAAATTGAAAACGCCACACTCAGAACATTAAAATTAAAAAGCTTTTATATTAGCCATTGTTTAACGACAACAATAATATTATAATTTTCCCAAAATAATAATAATAGCAGTGTACACTTTCTTAAAATAATATTGAATTAGACTTTTAAACAAATTCTCACACTCTGTCATGCTTTCAAAAAGATCAGATTAGATCTTAAAACAGGTTTGATCGATAATATACTAGTACTGGCAAGCATATTCACACCCTTCCTAATTTTATGCTTTGTTTAACCAAAGTAAAATTAGGAAATAGCTATTATTAATAAATAAATTTCATATATATATACTCTTATCTACGCCTGGAGTCTAGCACAAAAGTTTGTTAGACGACGTGTATGAGTGTTGTAAAGTTCAGAATACAAGTTTGGTTCATACTCATAAAAACATACACTCTTGACTTACTATAAACAAATAGTTTTTTTCAAAATTAAATTTGAATCTACGTCTCATGAGAGAACTCCAAAACTATGTAGCCATTTTAGTTGGTCATTTTAACAAATTTACCCTAACAAAACTATTTTTTTTTAAACTTGTATTTGGCGAAATATATATATAGTGATGGATTGAATTCTTAAGGCTTAAGGATTTTATTAAGTCGCTTTGAGAAGATCAAACTACAACCAATTTGACCTCTGATGGCTTTTGTTTCAAGTGTTAAATCCGTTGCGAAAACTTAATATAGTCAGTTTGACAGAAGTATACTAGTAAACTTTGTAATTAGTTTGATCATAGTGGAAATATGCTAAAGCAAATATTAAAATGGAGTCTTTTATTTTTTGTTCAAGGTAACGAAAAACGTAGCATGAAGTACTACTCCACTAATAAGTACTCTCAATTATCTGATAATGAAGGAAAATAAACAACAATTAACTAAATAGGCACGTTTTCAAACGGTCGAACCTAATAATTAAATAAGTTTCTAGATGCCAAATATACTCCATCTAACTTGATTCAGATAACCTAAAAAGGATGAAAATATTCTAGAAAAAGGTATCCATAGACCATAAACCATATAGACACTTTATTCTTGCAATAATAACATAAATCCGAAAGGCAAGTATTAAAAATATATAAACATTAATCCGAATATTACTGGAAACGCAGACATCTGTACTATTTGATAAATGAAATATATAAATATGACTTGCTTAAAGCAATTTTACCATTTGGTTGATGATATAATTTATTTTATTTTATTTTCGAAAAAAAGATGATATAATTTATGTTGGTTTAGTTGGGGTTTTAAGCTTTCCATTTCATATAATGTACACGTGTTGATCTGTTTTATTCTTATACTCAAGCACACGCAAGCTGTTGATTTTTATTTAATTTCCTTCTTCAATAAATTGTCTTTGTCTTAATTTCAAAACATGTTTGAAAGTGATGCTAGATATTCAAACGTTCCAGTTTGTATAATAATGGAAGCAATCATCATCTTCATCGTATCTCGTTTTACACGTCCTTCTCAATTACCCGTCAGAAATGACTGCAAGAGGACACAACTTCTCCTCACTTTCTTCCTAGTTGTTTACTCTTCTTTGACATTTTTTTCAGTAGTAAGAAATTTCGGAGAGGAATATATAATATGTCATTTCTGTTCCCACTACCAACTATGTGTTGACTAAGCAAGCATCCTCTCATTTCAAAAGAAAACAAAAAACAAGCATACTCTATTTTTTTTTTTTACACAACAAAAAAACTGACATCCTTTTATTAAAAGTAGGTTTAATTACAATTTTAGTTCTCTTATTTTCACTAATTCACGAAGTTGATTTATTCATTTTAAAACTATTCAGTTTTGGTCGTTTTTTCTTCATTTTTTTAATTTAAAAATGGTGATCTTTCATTAAAAGCTTTGATTTTATTTTAATTTGAATATGAAAACTTGAATGTGTCCATGTGCAATTCAGAAAACTTGAATGTGAAAATTTGTGGTCCAAAAACTTTTCTTTAGGATATTTAAGAGTAATAACCATCTTCAATTCTGATTTTTAAGGCTTGTTTTTCATTCGCACTTGTATGTGTTATCTTATATTTGAATGTATGAGGTCAAATATAGACACGTGTCTCATGTTAATAGGTTGATTTTGTTTATAATTTTTTTTTCTTAGACAAATGAGTGTTTGATGTTGTATTTCACCATGGAGGAGAATTTGTTAAGGAGAATTTCTTGTTTTTATAGAGGTGGTGGTCAAACTGTTATTTCTGAAATTGTTTCTTGATGTGCTTTTGTTTATGTAATGAATTATGCACGTGCTTTTAATTATGTCAATGTTTTTTTTGAATCGGCAAATATTAATGTGTTATGCCCTAAATGTGCCATTCTAGTTATTGTGTGTGACATTTCAAAACAAAATTAGGAGACAACCAACACAAATTGAAACTGAAATCTTCATTCATTCATAAACAATACATCATGAGTTCAACTTAAACACAACCACAAACACAATTCTTGAGTCACTACTAATTCTTACCATTACGTAAGTCTTAAGTATTTCTCTTGTCTTAGAAACTAATCATTACATAAATTTGCAAACCATTGAAAAAAATCCAAGACATCAACAAAGTTACCATTAGACTAAACTCTTGTTTTTCTTAGTTTCCAGCTTCTTCTTTGCTTGTCATGCTTCTTTGAGCTGGTTTCTTTTCCGTATTTCTTGCCAAGTTCTTTACCAAATTCTTTTCCACACTTCCCAATATCTTTGCAAAATTCACTCAAATAAGCCAATATGATTTCACAATTATTGCTACCATCATAATTTTTAACTTGGGATGTGTATCTGGGCTCATTCAGTTCATAGTCCGAGATAAAAAGATCACAACATTTATCACTCTACACAATATGAACAACATACTTACAATTGGTTTACATAGCAAAATCCTTAAACTTTACAATCTCTACAACAAAACAAAAATCCATAACTTTTACATTAACGGAAACTAAATAAAAAAAGGTAGGGAGATGAGATGAAATGAAATACATGATGATGATGAAGTCGAAGAGGATGAAGGTTGGGAGATAAATCAAGGGAGATGGATGAATCAAGAGAGATTGAGGGATGATGATGATGAAGAATGTGCATGAAGGACTGATTTTTCCCCAATTCAAATTTTCATAATTTTTTTTTAATTTGAAATGGTGAGGTGGCAATGGTTTTTTTTTTTGACAAAGTGAGGTGGCAATGGTTAATACACATGGATATAAAAAATGAAAATTAAAAAAGATTTTATCCAGTTAACGTGCCACATCATGCTAGTTATCAAGTCACATGACATGAGGGTTGATTTTGATAGAATCTTTAAAAGACAAAGGAAATCTACTTTTTTTACAAAGGGTAAATCAAATTCCGTTTAAACGGCAAAGGAAAATATAATTTAACCTTGTTTAGATTGAAGTTTTTAAAGGATATTTTAGTAATTTCTTAATTGTCGATCATTATATATTATAAGGTCACATGACTCGTCATTTAAAATATGTTATATTATCATATTTTAATTAAAAAAATAAAATATAGATCAAAATTGTGTGATTTTAAAGTGAGGATAATTGTTCCATGAATGACTAAAAATAGAGAAATGATCAAAACTGAAATTAACTCTATACAAAATACAACAAAGTAAAATATCAATCTTTCAAAAACAAAAAAAAAAGTAAAATATCAAACCTTTGGCTTCGAATCCGCAACAAAACTTGCCTTTGTAAAGGAATAAGCATATCCACCAAGTTGGAGAGGATAGAAATTAAATAAAGGAGATTCGGTTTAAAACGGTTCGGTTCATCCACGTCTAAAAGTATAAATATGTGAGATGAATTTTGAAATTTTTTTTTTTTTTTACGATTTGCATGAGTTACATGACTTATTTTAAATTTTTATATTATATATTTCATCATTAGAGGTGCTCTAAGACAATTTCATGAAAAAAAGTCAAAATCAAACAATACGCGTTGACTGATAATTAAAATATCATAAAAATAATAAAAGGTGCTATGAGACTTTACTGGTCTATATAAGGACTTTAATTTCTTGAGAAGTTTAGGACCCTTTCATACACAATCAACAACATAATTTGTAATCTCTCTTGCTTTCCTCGTACGACAAGATATATACACAAACTATATATCTTGCTTAATTGTCGCGAGTATAATCTATTATTAATTATAGAGATGGATTTACTAAAGAAATGTAAAAGGGTATGGGGAAGCAACAAGAGGTTATATCCAGAAGAAAGTGGCAGTGGAAGCTATGGCAAATTATCAGAGAAGAAACACAAGCAAAAAGATAATAATAAGAAACCCCCAAATGGTTGTCTTTGTGTCTATGTTGGATGTGAGAAACAAAGATTCATAATCAAGATCAAAATATTCAATCACCCTTTGTTTAAAACTCTTTTAGAAGATGTTGAGAATGAATATGGATATAGAAATGATGGTCCTCTATGGCTTCCTTGTGAAGTTGACTTGTTCTATGAGGCACTTGTGGATATAGAGAGAGCTGTTCATGATATGAGCTTTGTGGATTGCAATTTTCCAATGGGTCACAAACACAGCCCAGTTTCAAATTCTTCATTATCTTGTCGCTCTTCTAACCTGAGTTGTAATGTCAATTACCAGGTTTTGGTATAAAGTTGTAAAATTAACAGTTGTAGATATGTATGTGTGCTAAGATAGACTCTTGCAACTTTTAAAATGAAACAAATTTTCCTAAATGAAATGTTTCTTTTGATTCCCGTTTCAAAATGAGGTGTTTAAGGTTGTTACACACATATATATTAAGAACTTCAATAATGTTGTCCAAAGACATGACACTTTTACTAAAATGACATTGTTATCTATTGATTCATTTTCCATTTTAATTAATGTTCCACAAATCGAGTGTTAACTCGTCGAGTTTACGTTTTTAGGTACCAAAATCGTGTCAACTCGGAGGTAAACTCGATTTCTGGTAAAATCGGAATGTTTGACGAGTTTGACTTGAGTTAACTCGGTCAAACTCGGTAAATTCGGGTAAAATCGAGTAAAATCGGAATGTAAGTCTAAATTTTTTTGATAGTTTTATTAACAATTTTAGGAACTTGTAAAACTTGCCTTTTTGGATGATTAAGACTTAAGAGACTTATGATTTTTGCAAGTTTATTTTTTATTTTGATGTTTAGTTCAACATAATGTTTTATTATGGTGGTTGAAAACCTTTATAATTTAGTCATATTTTGCACTATTGGCCTATTTACAATATTATATTAGTTTACATATGTCATGTAAATAATAATTTTAATTTTAGGTAAACTCGTACGAGTTCTCGAGTCGAGTTTACCTAGGCAAAACGAGTTGAGGTAAATTCTCGAGTTGTAAAACCTTGATTATAATGCTTTGGAAGTTGTGTGCATAGTAATAATTTAAGGGTACTATCGGAAAAAAGGTAATTAATAGTAGATAGAAAAGTGAGAATGACATTCATTTTAAAACAAAGGGAAATGTTAACTTAAGGCACAAGTTAATGATTCAAATATATAAATTATTTATCAGAATGTGTGCATTGTATTTAAATTATTTATGCTAAAGTGACACTCATTTTAAAACGGATAAAGTATAAGTTTGTATCTTCGAAGTAGAGTTCTTTTTTCGTTTGACAATTTATATTATAATAAATATAATTTTTTTTTTTAAAAAAAAAAACTAATTCATATCATTAAATATCGAGTGATCAATACACATTGGAATGTGACAAGAGCCAATCAAAAGCATGAAGAAGAGAATCTATAATTTAATAAATTAGGATGAACATTATTTTATTTTAATTTGGTTTATAATAATTCTTAGTTTCTTTTAATGTTTTAACACACATAAAATGGTCAATATTTGTTTTAATGATTTAACACACATAAAATTATCATCTTCAATATTTTATTCGTGGTAGATAATAACAATAATGGTCAATATTTGTAAAAAAAAAAAACAATGGTCAATATTTAGTTATTTATTGATTACACACATAAAATATTTGGAAAATCAAACATATATACATAATGGGTACATAAATACATGAATGAGTATTATTTTTTTCAACGGTGACCATCACCTTTTCTTAATATTGGCGGCCTAGGACAAATCTATAATTTGAGCTATAATTAATAAATATATAGAAAATGTGATTTGCTTGAAAGATTATACTTTTTATTATGCTTAGAAATAATTTAATAAAAACATTAAACTTCTTATAAAAATACTGAACTTTTCTATTTAATATTCAAATGTTCTTACAAAAGAATACCTAGGAGCATTTTTATATGCAAAGTCACTAATAATTGTGTCTACATCAATACGTTTTATCATATCTTTCTCAATATATAAAATGACTAGACAATTCAACTTTTACTGTACATTGATGATCTCAAGTAGTTTTTCAATAATTTAAATTCGAAAAATCTTTTTATGCAAATGCAACAGTCAACGACATAGTTAAGAGAATTTGGTAAACAATTAAAACATTTGAATAATAATTTGTGGCTTTGACAAACTCAATAATTTCAAATACTGACATCATCATATTTGACAAAGACACTTGCAACACTTTCAATTCAGATAAAAGATCATTTGCATCAAAATCAGACAAATCTTTAGGAGAAAACACAACCTTAAAGCTACGAATCTTTGTTAGAAGTGTCGGTTCTATACTCATATCAAATGCAAGGTTTTTGACAATATTCATGCTAGATTCTTTGCCTTTATTTGCATATTTTTCAAAGTATAACATACCTTCAATTTTTTCAGGGTTAATACATGTTTACCCCTTGTAATAATAGCGATTTCCAGTTTACCCCCTGTAAAAAAAATTGTTTAGATTCCAACCCTGTAATTTGAAGATTCTTTGGTTTAAGACCTTCATGAATTTTGACCGTACAAAATCAATGATATGACAGGGGGCTAAACTGAAATTCTCTCAAATTATAGGGTGCGAAAGTATCTTAAATTTTGTAATTTTATGCCATGAAGGTCTAAAACCAAATAATCTTCAAATTACAGGGTTGAAATCTAAACAATTTTTTTATTGGGGGTAAACCGAAAATCGCTAATATCTAATTTTTTTATTTGATTTTGGGCCCTAATTTTTGACTTATTTTTTTGGGTTTAGGACAGTAATATAGCTCCATGTTCACATCTTACCAATTGTCATCTCTAGTAATTTGACTTTTTTGCCACCGGTGGCATTTAAAATATGAGAAATGATATTTGTACAATCATTTTATGATAATTTTTTGACAATTTTCTCTATTATACTCACTTTATGTTCTTATTCTCTCCCTTCCTTTTTCTCTCTATTGTTTTTGACCAATCAAAAGAGATAAAAAAAGTTGTCATGAAAATTGTTCCAAAGAGTTGTACAAATATCACCACTCTTAAAATATTTCGATGGCTTCAATAATTTTGGCTTAACTTAATTATTTTGGTTAGGGTATTGTAATACTTGTGGTACTTAGTGTTGGGGTTGGCTTTTGGAAAGAGAGTGAAAAAAATCTATCAAAAAAAGAGAAAATGTAACTTTAAAAAGTGAACGGTATTTTATACCGTTGTCTAGCTTTTTTTTTTTTTGAAAAACATTTTCCTATCAACAAACAAAGAAAGACGTAACGTTTTCCTTAAAAAAACAGACATAACATTCAAAGAAAGAAAGAAGAACAAATAAAAAAGCAACAAAAACACCAACAAGACACAGACAAAAAAATACAAACCGAAAACCTAAAAACAACAAGACTGAAACAAAAACAACATATCAAACTAATACAACCGTCATCAAGGGCCCTGTCTCAACAAGTATAATCTGTGATCCACTAACCCACTCAAATAATCTGGATTTTTCATATTAAGTATGAAGGACTCCACCACTAAGTACTCTTAATTCTTATATAGATAATTTTTGCACGTGTTCAAACGGTCAAATCTAATAATCAAATTCCACTGGCTTAATTTTGATTTGAGAGTCACATAAGGTTTGACTTAATTCAGATAACCTAGAAAGGAAGGATGAAGAGATTCTAGAAAAGGTTAGCCACTTGCTAAGGATAAGGCTTAAAAAAGTGTTAATTACCTCCTAATACATCTAATCAAATACACTTTACCATTAATATTAGATAAATCCGAAATTGGCACCACAAGTGTGCATTCACCTTTAGTTGAAACGCAGACATGTATAATCTAATCATGCAATTATTTGACCAATTAAAAAGCTTGTGTGGATTTTTTGAAAGACCATAGAAGGACGTTTACCGAGTTTATCAACTTTCTTTAATTTAATTCGCTGTTGCATGATGATGGAATTTAAATTGTTCAGTTGGATTTTTAAGCTTTCATGCATTTAGATTGGTGCCCTGTTTGGGATATTTTTACTATTATTATTTTTGCAAAGGCAAAAGAATGTATTAAAATTCAACACCCAAGCACAAGGAATGCATGGATGGAAAAGAACTGGAGTTTTAAGGGTAAACTTAACAACAACACAACCAACTAACGCCAGATACAAAATACACCTAAACATGGAAGTTAATACTTTTGTTGTTGTAGTCAAGCACATGACTCATGTTAAAAAACTCACTAAGATATTTATTTGGCTAAATTACATCAATGGTTTTTAAGATATTTAATTATAAAAAATTGTCATTTAAGTTTTTTTTTCATACCACTTACGTTTTAAGTTATTTAATCGTAATAAATTAGTATTTTAAATATTTTTCGTACCACATAGGTTTTTTAAACATCAAATAACTTACGTTTTTAAGATTTAAAATCCTCTAAATTATTACGGTTAAATAGCTCAAAAAACCTAATTGATACCGAAAAAACTTATAATCAACTTGTTATAATTAATTAACTTAAAGAGTTCAAGTGTTATGAAAAAACTTAAATTATCAATTAATTACAATTAAATAACTTAAAAACATCAAATGTAATTTAGTGTATTTATTTTGAAAGCCGTGAATTCAATTTTTTAAAGTCTTTTTTAAAAAAATATATATATTCTATTTTCGATTTCTTATTAGCGCAACTTATCTTTCCATACTTCAATAAATTATTTCTGCCTTAATTTCAAAAAAGGTTTGAAAAGTGATGATAATTATTCAACGTTCCAATTTGTGTAATGTAATCAAGCAATCATCATCGTATCTCGTCTTAACTCTTACGTCGTCGTAGTAGACTAGATGTGCACGTACTTAATTACTACAAGTGGAATTAGAAAGTTCTTATTGGTGGTGAACTAATTAATTGAACGAATGGAAAAAGGCTTCACAATTACCCGTCGTCAGAAATGACTGCGCCAGGGCAAACTTCTCAATCATAACTTTCTTTGTAACGCAGTATTATTGTTTTTTCTGTTCACACTACCAACTACGAGTTGACTGAGGAAGCATACTCTCCACTTTCTAAACGGCCCCCAAGTGGGCGGTGAGATTTGTCCCTTCGAATTAATCGATTCTTAGATTGGATATCGAGTTTTAAAAAAAAAATACTCTCCACTTTCTTTTATGAAGAAAAAAAGTTTCATCTTATTTAGATAAGCAAAGAAAAGCGTCGTGACCTCTAAGAGTTTAAGCTTCGAGGTGGATCATTAGGAATTAGCATAAAGCTAAAAGCAATTATTCAAGCGAATTAGACATTATATGTTTTCACCCAAAATTTTAAGGATAAGTTTGAGAATTTAGTAGAGGATGAGTGATGAGGATTTTGAAAATAAGGAATAACAAAGTGGGAGGAATTGAAGACTTTGGGAGGGGAGGACTTTCTGAGTTTTTTTCTTTATAATATTATAAATTTTTCTAATTAATTTGGAGAAACTAAAAGAATGTATAGGAAAAGATTTTGGAGAGTTTTAAGAAATTCTTCAAATTCAATATGTTGTTACAATACTCTTAATATTTAAAATAAATCAATCATAAACATTAATATCTACAAAATTAGTCTCTCAAATAAGGTGTAAATTTTCTACATCTTTCTATATTTCGATCTACTCTTAATATTTGAGAGCTTTTTCATCTCTTCCAAACTCTCAAATAGAGCCTAGGTGTTGGGTATACGACTATTCACTCATCTCACTTATATAAGTAGTTAAACATACTCTTTTACATTTAATGTAGAACTTTTAATTAACTCACGATTGACATTTTAACATTCGATCATTTATGTGTAGACTCTACACATTTATGGGTTCAACGGTACAAGGAGGAACCACTCTCGATCTCTCACAAAGTTGAATTATAGTCTCATACCATTGTTGAAACTAAAACAATATGTAACTCATTTAGAAATTATACTAGTCACTTAATAAAAGGATCTATCTATAATCCTTCAAAAAAAAAATGATCTATCTATAAATTAAAAAAATAGTCTCATAATAAACGACTCTTTCTATTTTCAATATAATACAATTTATTTTTTCAAATTCATCTAATGAATAATACTTTCATCACTTCTAAATCAACATATTAATTGTGTATTCATGATAAATATAGACATACATAAATATGCTGATACCTATAAAAAAAAAACTAAAATATAAAATCACAACTAGAATTGAGAATCCTCAAAATACTGTTGTATATATGTGTGTATGTGTGAAATGTTGAAGTCCACCACTTAATACGGAACGTTAGAGGGAGTATTTGAAAATTCAACAGGACGTGTGGACAGTTTATTGAGGGATTATAAAATAAAATAAATATAGAGGAATAAGACCAAAGTATAAGACCAGCAAGTAGAAGAGGGATATATGTCTAATAGAGTGGGTCCGTGTGAGACTTTAGAGGTCTATATAGGGAGCTTAACTTGTTGACAGTCTTAGAACCCTTTCATACACATTGGTATTAATCAACACCTTCATTTCTAATCTCTAGCTCTCCCGCTACGACAAGATATATAAATAGTTCTTGCTTAATTGTCGTGGGTTTAAAGAGATGGATTTTGTAAAGAAGTGCAAGAGAGTATGGGGAAGCAACAATAGATTGCATGATCCAGAAGAAAGTAATGGCAGTGGCAGCTATGGCAAATTATCAGAGAAGAGTCACAAAAAGCAGAAGGATAATAACAATAATAAGAAAACACCACATGGTTGTCTTTGTGTCTACGTTGGACCTGACAGACAAAGATTCGTAATCAAGATCAAAATATTCAACCATCCTTTGTTCAAAACTCTTTTAGAAGATGTTGAGAATGAATATGGATATAGAAATGATGGTCCTCTATGGCTTCCATGTGATGTTGACTTGTTCTGTGAGGCACTTGTGGAGATAGAAAGTGCTGAGGATGATATGGGTTTTGTGGGTTGCAATTTTCCATTGGTTCACAAGCATAACTCACCCGTTTCACATTCTCCATTTTCTTGTCATTCAAACCTGAGCTGTGATGCCAATTATGGGGTTTTTGTATAAACTTGTAAAGTTAAATTTTGTAGATGTGTATGTCTCATAAGAAAGACTCTTGCATGTGAAACAAATTTTAATTTCCTTCATCATATATGTTTGTTTTTATTTTCTTCTCGGATGGATGGAGCTTGTTATACCGCTATACGGCCTAGGATCGAACTCGTTTTTTATACATGATGTTATGAACTTGTGTTAGTTTCCAGCGCTCCCTCGGACTCCTCAACAAAAGTATTGTTTCGACTAAAACAAAAGAGCGTTGTTAAATAGCCCGACAGATTCAACGCACGAAATTGCACGACATGTTCAATCATAGGCTATATACTTTATTAATGACTGCCTTATAGCTTATGTTATGCATATATATTTTGAGTGATTTTGTATCTAGTATATATTAAAAAAAATGATGTCACCAAAGAAATACATGGATAATCCACTCATTCCAGTTATAAAACACATGCAGAAGTGATTTGGATAAAGACCACCGCATAAGAAAGTGTTTTGTTGTGATTTCTCATAAGTTTTTTTTTTTTTATAAGCAAGGAGCACTACTAAAAAAACAAAAATTAGTGAGGGATATTTAGTGAGGGAAAACGTGAAATCCCTATCTAATTCCGTCACTAAATTTTGCGACCAAGGAATTTGTGAGGAATTTCATTTTTTCCGTCACTAATTTTGCTTTTTCTAGTAGTGGAGAAATGACAGACATCAGGAGGCAACACCAACATCCCAACTAGGTTGGCACCCCGAGATACCTCCGTCCTATGCCGCCAAACTCGAAAAATCTATGAAATGCAACATTTATCATTTTAGATCAAATCAACGTTAAGAGAAAAAGCTAAATGACAACTATAGAACCATTCATGCATTTGATCATTTTCCAAAACAAAAAGTTGAAATATTTATAGAAATAAAACAAATTTAACCCTATAAGAAATGTGACATATATATTCCTAATATCTTAAAATTTTGAGCAAAAATATGGCATTCGATCTTGGGAGTCTTAGATCATTAACAAGTTATCGACGCTCTTCGATCCATAATAACTAAACAAACAATTCCCATGCAAATTACTACTCTCTTCCTATTTATTTAATGATATTTATATCATTTTCTAAATATGATGGGCGGTTCTAAGGCCCGGCGAGTCTGGACAGCTGCCCGGGCTCCGACCCAAACTTTTTTGCAATTTTTTATGTAAATTCCTCTGAATTTCTTATATAAACCCCTATAAATTGGGGAATTTCTTTAGATTTTTTTGATTATTTGCTTGCAATTTCTTATGTAAACTCCTGTAGATGTGTTGCAATTTTTTTTCTTCCCAGACTTTATAATAATCATGGCTCCGCCACTGAATATATACACTCATTTCCTAATATCATTTTATTTTTTTCTATTCTTTTTGATTTATTTTCTTTCCTCCATCGCTCATTTATCAACCAAAATAAGTTTGTCTTGATTTTTTTTCTTCTGCAGGGACTAAAAAATATTTTTAATTTTTCTTAGAAACAGTCTTGTGATTTTTCTCAGGGTTGAAATGTGCATTTACTCTACTTATAACTATAGGTTAGCTAGATTCGAATATAACATATTATATTTTTATGATTTTCGATTTAAGAAAATTGAATATCAATATGACTTTTATTAATTTGTGCATTTGGAGTTTTTAAAAAAAAATAGAAAGCCCTTTTAATTTTAAAATATATATTTTTTAGAAATTTTAAAATATTATGATTTATGATTCACGTTTTTTTTGTGAAGGGATGATTCACGCTTTATGTTGTGAATAGAAACAAATATTTTTTGACCAAAGACATGTCCGTACTTAAATATTGTAGATTTGAACCATAAAATATATAGTACTCTATATGGGATTTTTTGTTAAATTAAATTTGTTTTTTTCCCTTTCAAGTAGTATGATTGCTAGAATTCACATTTTAAGGTGAATAAATGGGGTATATATATGAGGTTTGAACTCCAGCCCCTGCATATAATAATACATTATCGCTATTAATTGAGTTAGGTTTATAGGGACCGTTAAATTAAATTTGTTAACAATTGATATTATGTTTCAAATTTTTCTTTAATAATATTAACTTTACACTTATAAAAATAATTAAATATATTTTACCAGAGAAATAACTAATAAAATTTAAAAGTTCTATACAAATTGGCTAGAAATTTTTACAAGAGGTTTTATATTTATGGACGAAGGTAGGTACTAAAACGTGTGTGTTAATCACATTGAACACTTTTTTTTTTACTCTTATATAAGAAAGGAAAAAACATTCTTCGATCATAAATGAACATGTAGTCGTAGATGTTGATAGAATTAATTTTGTTTGTACAGTAAAATGTTTCTATTGGTCGAATATTGGGATCTTGTCAGCTTGTTGATCGAGCATATTTCTCACTTTAAGGATATGGATCACTACATCTATTCTGTTGAGTCATTAGGGAAGTATGGCGAATCATCGTGTTGCAGTAAGAGCAACAAGATAGAGAATTTGACACTATTTATAATCAAAATATTAAGTTATCAAGAGTTATTTCACTTTCTTTCAAAAAGAGTTATTTCGCTTATATGTTGTTTAATATTAATTTTTGTATCGATTGTAAACTTTTTAACTCATATTTGTCATCAACAATCTCTTTCTTAACTGTGAGTTTATCCATTCATTTTGGTGCACTTCCTTAAATGGGGATTTTTTCATCGACATACACTTGTACTATCTTTTACACCAACAACATCAACAACACACGTTATTTGGTCATCATCGTCATGAAGATTTTTCACACAAAGAACCCAAGCTTTAATATACTCAATATGTCCGAAGTTACAAGTCGTTTTTATAATATCAATGAAATATTAATGTTATTTTTACTATTATAGCTATAACTATTTATTACTCTATCTTCCTTCAATTCTTTGATGCATCTTTCTTATACCATTAATTAAAGATAATATTGACAAATATCTCATAATTTATCTTTCTCGTACAAAATTAATATATTTCGTAATATGTATGAAATGACAAAAACGACTTATAATTTGAGACATAGTGAATATTGTGTTTAAAATTGAAAAATTAATTCATTTATATATATATATATATATATATATATATATATATATATATTTTAAATAGATCTCTCATTATAATCATGTGAACATAGTGTATGTTGACAACATAGTGGTAAATTCGTTGAGGAGGAGGAGCATACTAGTAACCTAAGCAATATTTTTAATTTGTTAAAAATATATGACATCAAGGTAACTAAATTCGTTTTATGTCCATTTAAGGAAGTTCTTGGGAGGTTCTAGTTCACAATAGGAATGGATAGCTCCTAATGTTTGGTGGTAGAAGGTTAAGCATGTCGACTAGTAGCCAATTAAATTGATTCATGAGCTTCAATTAGATTTTGAAATGGGCTCAAAACATGTTGTGGACACATTTAATCATTTTATGGATGACATTTCTAATTATGTTTTTAGAGTAGACAGACATTTTTGTTTCAACAAAAAAAAAAGAGTAGTCATCTTTGTTCTTTATATTTTGAAAATTTGGTTGAGATTGTTAGGATAAGAGTCAATACCGTTTAAAAAAAAAAGGAATAGAGAAAATAAGGTAGCTCATACTTTAGTCAAGGGTACCACCTATTTATTTTGATTTTATCATTTCATTGATGTTTGTTATTGTATGGATTGATTAATAAATTATATAATTGTACCCATGAAAGAAAAAAGTTATTGACAATAGGCTAATCCAAGCAAATGTAAGAGTGAGAAATATGATATGAAAGGTCTATCCATAATTAAATTAAATCTTAAGAAACCTCAACATCCAAGGTAACAAACCTGGTCAAAAAACAATCCAAGGCAACAAACATAGTCCACTATACGTCACATGTAACTGTGGTCATGTACAACCAAACGAAAACAAGTAAACAAAATAAGTATTGATGAAACAAATCACAATTTTTTTTTATAATTATTATTATACATGTCTTAATATCAAGATTAGGTGTACTAAAAATGTTGTGTTCCCTCGTCCAAGATTTGATCCATACATATCTCCATCTGCTCTTCAAATATTTGCATAGTAGAAGCAGGCAAACCCACAAACACATTAATACTTTTTCTATCTTCACGATGTGGTAAAAACAAAATAACTTCCTTTTGGGGCAAAGTAACAGGACAAAAACACTTAGGTTTTCCCCAACCAAAATTAGCTTCATGAAAAGACAACCTAGTCCATGTTGTGATCAAAAGTGTTGATGTTAAAGTTGGCTTACTTCTTTTAACTTCAAAATAGTCAATAACAGATCTCATATAACTATCTGTCACCATCTCAACTGCTTTGTTAATCAATTCCACACTGAATGATAATGGATTCTTCAACAACTCTCCTGCTTTACACATAGCATTCGACAACACAATTGCATTTCCAAAGTAACCTTTTGGTATTGGTGGAACAAATCTTGATCTTCCATCAACAGCAAAAAGTAGCTTCACTCGTTGATTAGGATGCACTTTTAAGGCTTGAGTTCTAGCTCTCCATACAAAAGCTGAGAGTGCTTCAAAAGTAGAACACTTGTTCACAACACCATCTTCTGTGGCCTTTTTCTTGAGAAGTTCAAGCTTGTTCTGATTAAACCAAAATGACTTGTATATCATCTCTTCTTCCTCGTGAATTAATTTGTTTGTATCTGATAAATCTTCAAGTTCATCGAATTCGTGATGTGTGAACTCTATTTGTGGGGGATTGCGTGATTGGAGTATTTTTCTATCAAGAAATGGTGGGATTTCTAAGTCTAGTCCTCTTGCTGTGTCACCCCAAGAGTTCACAAATTGCATAGCACTTATACCATCATTCATACAATGGTTCACGTTTACCCCCAAAATAAACCCTCCACATTTAAACTTTGTCACCTGAAAAAGAGGATTCAGTTCCACATTAAATATATGACATTGTTGAATCAGAATATTTAAAGGATCTTAAAAAAAACATGATTCAAACACTTATTAACTCATAACATATCAATAACTTCTTTTAAAAAAAAATCAATAACTAATAGCATAACTTTTTTTTAAAAAAACTAATAGCATTTGGTAATGACATGTTGCATTAGATATCATGCCACTAGATTACATAAACAAACAAAAAAAAACTGATGGTGTTTGGAGGACATTTTTTTAGGTAATCTAATATTAAAGGATAATTCAAAATTTCCTATGTAAATTTTATTGCTTGGATGAAATTTTTTGAGAACTTTTAAAACATAGAGATTTTATGAAGTACTCTTTTGAATTGTACAAATTACTTCCTTTATGTTTCAAAAATTCATTATTCAAATTTTGCAAATCGATTTCTATATTTTAAAAGTTTACAAATTGATCCTTGTAAGTTTTCAAAAATTATGAATTGTCGTATAAATATTCAAAAGTTGTTATTTCTATAGACTTTCAATAAATTGCAAATCAGTCCTTATGTTTTTTTTTCGAGAATTACAATTTTGTCCCAAAATTTTAAAATTATGCACATTAGTCCCTTTTTTTTTTCA
>Ga0228711_1001980_pt1 | contig 31008 bp, 9 predicted proteins | sample MedpolnodulmetaG_2_FD_177996 | JGI IMG/M metagenome (GOLD analysis project Ga0228711, IMG submission 177996) | Root nodule microbial communities from Medicago polymorpha collected in Santa Monica, California, United States - brown nodules | ecosystem: Host-associated > Plants > Roots > Nodule... | reverse complement strand
TATGAGCAAGCAGCTCTCAATGAAAGAATGCAAGATTATAAACGGCAGATTGATCGAGAAAGTAGGTGGGCTTCTAATGGTTCTAATGGATCTCCTAATGGAGATGGTATACAAGCCATTGGTAGAAATACACATAAGATGATAGAAGCAGTAATGCAAAATGCTGCAAAGGGAAAGGTTGAAAAGAGAGCTGATAATAGTTGATTGTAATTATTATTATGTTGCCAAAAAAACAAAAAAACAAAAAAAAATAAAAAAGTCAGTCCCGCCAATTGGAATGGTGGGAACGAAAAAAAACGTCACATCATTTCAGCTTGTGACCGACTGACATGTGTCAGGAAGGAGCTCATTCCCGCCATTTGAAACGGCGGGAATGAGGAAAACGACAAAAAAAAAATCCCCAAAAAATGAAAGTGAGTCATTTTGGGAATTCTTTTCAAAGGGTCAGAAAAAAAAAAGCCGATTTATTTGGCTTTTCGGTTTTGAAAATCCAAATAAACCCCTATGCGTATAGACTTCCTACAACCTGATTTCAGCTTTTCCAAAAATCAGACTGTCAGTGACAGTGGCAAAAATTTCAACCTTTCTGACCATTGTTTCTCTCTCTCCACATAAAACAAAAAACTTAGAACAGTACACAAATGGCTGAGAAGGGCGGATTTCACTGGTAGTTGAGAGAACAGCGAAAATTAGCTTTTCTGCTTTGTAAGAAGTATAGATAACACAAAATCCCTTAAAAAAATGTATTATAAAACAATCTCGATTTTTCTTAATAAGAACGATAAAGTGCTAGTTCATTTTTGTGTTCAAAATTGACAAGTTTTTTTTTTCTTTCCAAATTGCCCAAATGCATAGGATTCACGCACACTCATCCCGACCAAAAAGGGACTTGTATAATAAGTGCGATGCACATATTATTCACATAATATATTTTGATCATATAATTTTTACTAATATATAAAAACAAATGTTAGTATATAACATGTTCGATTTATCTTAATGAATATTTTTAAAATAATTAAACTTGCCAGTCCTCATCATTATGATCTTAAAAATTCAATTTTTAAACTTTTTGATGAAATTGCCTCTCTCCGAAAGTATAATATCGGATGAAATTTGTCCATAAGTATACATTCAAGCAAGTCATTACAACCGTTCATTTGTCCATGAGTATATATCTGGAGAAGTAATTTGGCCTAAAAGAGCAAATCTGAAAGTATAGCTCTGAACACCAAGGAATAATAATTGATGCATTTTTAAATTTGAAAGGAGACTTCATAAAAAGGACAAAGAAAAAATCAATAGTATCATATATCTAGGGACGAAGATGATATAAAATTCATGTTATATGTTATTTTATTTGCAGGTTTTATAATATTTCTTAGCATGCAAAAGCATAGATGTGTTCTCTGGATCCACCTCATAGCCTCCTTCTCATGTTGGGACTCATACTCTGCCACCTGAGACAATCCAACTCCATCACGCTTGCCCCTTCCCCTTCTCATCTACCCCAGCACAGTCGCTCACTCTCACCTAGTCGATGCATCCATGATAGTATTGTTGCCTCTAAAATGATCGAAGTATGGGTCCATATCTGAAATAAATCAAAATCACATATACAAATAAACAAAAATCAAATTTAATACACCTGATCTTGTTTCATATTATATAATTTGAATTGATGAACAATCTGTTTCGAATTATATAATCTGAAACAGTGCAGCACCCGGAAAAAAAATACAAATTAAAGAACCAATGAATGAAGAAATGTGACCTAACCTTTTGTTTGGTGGTTGAAACTATTTAACATGTGATGAAATAGACCAACTTAACTTCAAGAATGACACAATGTAGGGTGGTTTGGATTTGAGTGTTTTTGTGGTTTTTAAGATCAAATTTTGTAATTGTTGAATTGAGGGGAGAGTTCTGATTCTTACTTATAAATAGGCATGGTTTGGATTATATAATATGAATCATATTTTTATTTGTTCGGATAACATAATTTGAACAAGTAAAATTGAAAGTTTGGAGGGTGCACATAAAAGACAGAGTGTGGGAAAAGAAATTCCCTTTTAGTTTTTGTAATCTTTCCCTAAGTCGGGCCAAGTACCGCCAAAATGTAATGGGCTGATAGTGAGTTTTCTTCTTTGAAAATTACTTTTCCCACTTCACACAATGCTAAAAAACATCATGAAATGACAAGTTTAACTTCAAATTTCATCGGTAGTTAACTACCGTTGATTAAAATCCATCAACAGTTAACTACCGATGTAGTTATATTGGTAGTTTCGTGGTGTTTCATAACAACCTTTGATATGGGAATATCAACTTTCTTCTTCTTCTTTTGACTTGATTATTTTTTTCTTGGGCCTAAACAAATATCGTAAAATGAAAAGAATAAAGAAGCTAGATGTTCAATTAAAATAAACAAAACAAAATAAAACATACAAATAAAATTAGTGAAACTTAGTTTTTATGATGTTGTTGACTTGAGGCCTTAGAGTGTACACATCTCAAAGTATTAGATTCAATTCTTCTCGATACCAATTATGATGGACTAGTTTGACTTTATAAAAAATAATGATGTAGGAAACTTATGCTGGCTTCCTTGTTGACATTAGTAATTTATGACAATTATATGAAAATTAGTGAATATATTATAATAAATTGAATGCACAAAATTTAAGATCATATTTTTAATTTTAAATTCTTTAACATGTGCTCTTAAGGTACATGTTAACATGACCTTGTTATATTTTGTGTGTTAACTTTACACTTTATTTATGAGCAAATTTATTGTTTGCAAAATGATTCTGCAATCAAATGCACTGTTGAAGATAATCGAAAATAGATATTTATTAAAATAACATTTTTTTTTAAGGAATTTATTAAAATAACTTGAAAACGTTAAAGATACGGTTGTGTAAATTCCATTTTGTAACAATTTTTTTTATTTACTATGGAAATCATCAGCTCTAATAAATCATAAATTTGGTCGAGAGACAAGTGACTAATAAATCATAAGTTTGGTCAAGAGACAAGTGAAATTCAATAAAAGAAGATTGAAAAAATAGTGATTATAATAAAAGAAGATTGTTGTGTCTAGAGTAGTTTTTTATTTGTTTTTCGTTCTCTAGTACTCTAATGTTTACGGAGCAGTTAAGATTGCAACAAGAGAGTGGGAACATTAGAAAAAACGTTTAAGTTTGTAGTGTTATTTGAGCTTATAGAGTAGTGAGTGAAGAGGTGTAGAATGACATTACCTCTACTGTCATTCATTACCTCTAAGAAGTGTAAGGATAAAAATAAAGATAATATATATTTTACTAAATTATCTTTATTAATTATTGATGTCTTTTATACGATCAAAGTAGAAGCAATGTTTTATGAATAGAGTGTTGTACAAAGATGATAAAATTGAAAAGAAATGATTAATATTGAATTAGAAATTAAAAATAACAATTTTTTTAAAATTGACAATAAAAGGAAGTAATATTTGAGAATCTCATGATTGAACAAAGACAGTGAAATGGTTTATGAGCAAAAAGCAACAGAACAGAGAGGACCCATATCATTATCATATCATATCCCTTCCCTCATCTCCATTATTATTGTTTCAGAAATTCAACAAGTTGACTCATATGGGCCAGCGACTCTAACGAATAGGACACTCTCAATTTTTAGGGTCACTCCCCCCTCACACACACGCACTCCATTTTTTCTTCATAATAATTGCTTCTATACCAAATTCGGATAGCACTTGGGTGCCTTTGGCTTTGGTGTTTTTTGGTGCATTTGTCTCTATCTCTCTTAATCAATAATTCTCTCATCAAAATAATTTATTTTAAGAGGTATGTTATATGAACAACCATTTGTGGGACAACTTATTTGACAACCAAAATATATAAAGAAAAGTAGGTATTGTCACAAATATCAAAGCAAAAGAGAGAAAAAGTAAAAACATAATGTGAGTATGATTGAGAAAGTTGTCACAAAATGATTGTACAAATATCATTTATCTTATTTTAATCATTCAATCATCACTTTCTTTTATCTAAAAGTCACCAAAGTCACCCAACACAAATTCACTGAAGTGTCACCCTTAACACTATCCACTCCGGTCATTCAAAGATAAAAGCAAGCAATTAATTGAAGCACATACACAAAATTAAACTAAAGATAGAAAACAAAATCCTCATCCATTGATTTGATTATATTCTCTTTGAGCTTCCAATTGTTAAATTCGACTTTCACAAAATTATTTAATCTTTTTGGATATTAATTCGCAAGAGAATTCATAAGAAAAACACATTCTAAACAGAAAAAAAAAATCATAAATTGAATCATATGACCTTTACATAAAACATAAGACCACAGTTTTTTTTTGGGACAAATTATTACGACTCAATATATAGAATTGAAGGGTGTAGTTCCTTGGAGAAAAAAAAGTATGTAGTTGTCCATACTTTCCGAGGCATTAAACTTAGAAATATTTGTTTATTCTGCATGATATGCCACAAACCCATGAAGCAAATAAAACATAAATAAAAGCAAAAGAGCAACATCAATATAAATTATTAATAATGGATGGATTCCATAATTCCAACCAAGATTCACAAATAAATCAGTTTCAGTAAGATTCAAAAGCCTCTTTGCTTTATTTTAATTTTATTTTATTTACTTTCATGATGCTATTTTTCTATGATTCAATAATATAAAGTATGTTACTCACGTATCTTTCATTGAATGGTTACTATACCAATCATAACTCTAAAATAAGATCTATATAGAAAGAAAAAAGACTCTAAAAACAAGCTCTATAGACGAAGATAAATAGAAATTTATTTGAGTGTGACCCAAATATATTAAAAAATTGTGTTTGATATAATTTGAACTAAACTTGGCAATCTGTGGTTGTCTGGTCTGGTCTTTAGGTTTTTCATAAGCATGCCTTGTCTTCTGTAACAATTAAATATTGGGATAATGTAAGAACAAACGAAAACATGACATATAGTACTTTTTTAGTAGATCCCAACCGAGTCCGAAGTTAGCAACTAATATTTTGAAGTACGAAGATGATTTATTTAAGAGATTGACATCACCTCAACATATATTTTTTCATACGAATAAATTAAATATCGAAACTTTGACCACTAGCTTAATATATTAGGTTATGACATCATTTTAGTTGAACATAAAGTATTTTTAACCAATAATTGTTAGGCAACTCATGGTTTGTTTACTCCCTTTTAAAAATGAAAAAAATAAATAAATCTTGGCGATCCCTTTTTCAAATAAAAACCAACTTTCTAAGTGATGTATACTTTTAATTTAGCTTAAAAGAACACAAACTTAATTATCTTATCTTACTGAGGAATGTAAATTGCTAAACATAGTCTGTCTTTTGAGAGAGCCTAACTTAAAAGTAAATATTTGTAGGTTGGTATTAGTGAGTATATAATATAACTATATATATGTAAATGTAAAAAAGCAACAATGTTAACATAAAAGTAAAATTTCTACACAAATTATTTGCTTAATTACAATATATTAATCAGTTGTTGCAGCTAACATATAGGTTCTAATTGATACATATGCATGGCCCACTGTCTGCAGTTAGCTTTGTGGTAAGATTAATGAGGAAGGAAGGAACACATGGACCAGTTCTAAAGGAATCTCTCAACGACTGTTCCAGCTTGAAGCTAACATAACTTTTCAATTCCAAGCTATTATGGTATGTTTGTTGAAAGAATTAGAATTTTCGACAGTTGAATTCCTTAACAGTATTAAGTAATAATTGCCAATTTATTTTTTTGAGGAAAATTACCAAATTATTAAAAGTTTCAAAAACAACTTTTTTATATGAAAAAAACTATAACTAAAAGAAGTAGACATCACAAAGTAGACATTACAATCTCAAAGTACACAAATGTGTTTGTCAAAAAAACCAAAGTACATAAATGTTCAAACATTGAAAAGAACAACTTGACAAACATGTCATGATACAATAGTGAAAGATGATTTTTTTGTGGTGGCCGGGGTTTGAACCCCGGACTTTGTATATTTTATGCATTGTCTCTACCAACTGAGCTAAGCTCACGAGGACAATAACGAAAGATGGTTGTGCATGCAAACAAATTATATTCATATTTCTCATAGTTATAAGACTCTTCAATTATTTTTGAAAGAGAATAAAATTAATATTTCAATTTTAAGAAATAAGTGTAAAAATTATAATGATATATTTAAATATTTTCTTTTGCTCTTTAATATAAGACTCATTTACATGATTCACTCACATTCCTCTAAAAAAATACATGATTCACAAACATTAAAAAATATGGTTAATTTGATTAATAACATTTGTAAATAATGTAGTATATTTTTTATAAAAAAAACATTATCCTTATAACTACAGACCATTACTATTTTATTCTCAATACTCTTTCCATGAATTTACAAATAAGAGATTAGATTGAAACTCGTAATATAGTCAACTACAAGGTGTGGTAAAATGTTAATTATTAAGATAAATAGAATAACTTTTTTCTCACCCCTTTTAAGACCATTGAGCTAAAAATTGTTGACATCCTTTTCAACAAACTCTAAAGAAGAAGTACGGAGTTTACCATTATTAACCCACACATAATGAATAGTGACAACATCGATGCATATACATCTTCTAAAAGTAACAAGTCAATCGGGTTAAACACTTATTGCCGACTACATAGAAAATGATTTGGTATAAATCAATCAATGAATACCATATGTTGTGTGGAATGCACTTTTTAGCATAGGCCACATAGAAAGTGTTGAACAAAAATATGAGATTTAAAAGGAAAGGAGGAGCTGTATAGCGGGTAGTAGCCCCTACACCTTACAAGTGTCCAACGAATTTTGTTGGGTAGTGTCAATTTCTAAGGTCTCAAAACCACGAGGGAAGGAAAGTAAATTGCAACAAAACAAAAAGGAAGAAACAAGGAGGACCCAAAAAAACCTACCTACAATCTACCCTTTATTATGGCTTAGCTGGCTGTGGCTGGCCTCACCCAAATAAAGATTAGTTGATTCATGGTGGTCCGATTTGTGTCCGCATAGCTAGCTAGATGTCCCTTAAGTGTGTGTATCCTAGATGTCCCTTTATTTTCCGATTTCAATCCTAGATATATTAGTGATAATGAGCTCTTCTAAATTATAACATGGAGTTCGATAAAGAAGTAAGTAAAATAAGATCAATATAACATTGTCAATATATTGTCGATGGTTTTTTTAGTGCAAAACATGATAAACATCATACAAATGTGAACCATGTACCCAAAAAAAACATTATACAAATGCGAACCAATCTATGCGCATCTACACAAAAAAAAAATACCAACCCTAATGAGAACAAAATCAAAACCAATGTTTCTACAATTTCTGCACCATGTTTAAATGAGTTATATTTTTTCAGAGGTTTAAATGTTATATGAAGTTGTACCAAATTAAAAAAGTTAGATGAAGTACTCGTTTGGTCACATTTCATTCAATAAATAAATTTTCTTTTTAGTTTGTATAGGTTCTATCTATTTGAGATAATCTTATTTGACGCGTGTCAGATATTAATTGTAAATACTTATCTTAGTCAAAATATGATTCTTGGCTCTTCATATCATAATAGTCTAGTCTCTTCCACAGTGGATTCAGTTTTTGTTGATAATAAACACTTCTATTTCAAGAAATATATTTGCATCTGACAAAATAATTCTTCATTTGTTTCACAATAACAACCATACTTTCTTATTTCACACGTATTAAAAAAAAGTGAGATATTAAAGAATAGATAATGGTGATTTTTTTTTAAAATTAAAGGTATTAATCATTGATGTGCAACAATGCGAATACTTAATTCTTGTAGCCAACAACTTGGAAGAAAAAAAAATTGACCATTAAAGAGTATTTCATGCAATAGTGTCCTACCATACTTTGCAATTACAATTAGTTCAGGAATAAGAGTTTAATTTTATGATTTCAAAGTATAATGTTCAAATATCATTGGAGACATTCATAAAATAGTTATCAGTATCACTTTAATTAATAAAAATTAACCTTTTATTCAAATTTCTAAAAATAATAAGGAAAAATCAATAAAGATTGATACAATTTATAAGGAATGGATTCATCATAAATTTGGATTCAACTATCACTCTCAGCATGATAATTTCTTTAATGATGATTTAAAAATACATTTGTCAACGTTCGTTAAATTCTAAATTCTATCTTAATTTCGATGATCGTCGGAACTTGTTTTTTCTAAACTTTTTTATTATGGAAATGGAAAATAGGAAGGAAAGAAAAGTAGTTTGATAAGACCAATAAGAAAGAAACACGTATTGAATCGGAATCCGATAAGGAGAAAGGTCGTGCTCGTGGGTCTTATTTAAATTAATTAAAGGGAAAAAAAAGGAGTTGCCAAGAGAGGCAGCACTCTTTATGATTGGTTGTTTTCTTGACCTTGCTTGAAACTGGAACCCACTTTTTATATGGCCTTGTTTTATCCTAATTTTTATTTTAAAATATTAGTGTCAATATCAACTAGAGGACCCACAAAAAGGCAGAGACAAACGACGAATCTAGATTATTTTACAAACCCTAGAGCAATTTTTAGGAAATAAATTTTGTTAGGACTAAAAGACTTGTTGTGTTCCTTAAAAAAATAAAAAAATAAAAAGACATGTTGTGTCCACAATAACTCTTTGTGAGTTTGGAGGAGATAACTTGGAAGTAGAAGAAGGAAGTGGAAGAAATAAAGGATATTAAAAGGGTTTTGAAGTTCATTTTTTTTTTTTATAATAAAAAATTATCCTCATTTGAGGAATTAAAAAAAAGCATTTGAAGAGGGTTTTGGAAGATTTTGGATGGGTTTATATCAATTTTTCATTTAATCAATTTTGTTTTTTTAGAGATAATCTTTTTTTGAGCAATTTTTTTTAAGGATAATCTATTTGTTATAAAATTAAAAATATATTAATCATTAATATTAATTGATCATTCTCTAAAAAAAATACTCTTTCAAAAAATATGAAAGATTTCTCCATTTTTCCCCTATGTTTTTCACCCTCAACCCTGCTTCCCCTCCACTCCCCTCCCCGTTAAAAAACATTTCCTAGCGTCCATAATATAAAAATTAAAAATAAATCATCCTCTCTCTTCCCTTCCTAAACCCTCCATCCAAACACACCCTTAATATCTTGACTAAATTCATTTACCAACAATCACTTTTGTGGGAAATTGTGGGTCAAAACCCTCTTAAATTCAAATTCAACTAATATCGTAATTTTTTCCCTGTAAGATTTAAGTTTATAAAACACACGAACACATACAATAAATAAAAAAATTAATTTTATCCCGAAGTCTTTTAAGTTTAACGTTTGAATCAGATTAGTCCTTTTATTTTTTTCGTTTTAAATTTGTCATTTATGTCAGTAAAAGTGAACAAATTAGTCCTTTAATTTAATTTGTTTTTTTTCAACAAATTGATCCCTTTTCATCTAACTTTGTTAAAAATGCTTACAAGACCATTTAATATTGAGGTGAAGGGTCAAAAAAGTGTTTAAGACATCAAACATTACTTGGATACATTTTCTTCTTATTGTTTTCCAATTCAATCTTTATTTTACAGATAATTATTTCGTCAACATTATAAATCAATTAATCGATCAAATTTGTTTCAAATTAAGATTGAATAATACATCTATGAACCCTAGTTTTGAGAGTGATGAATTTGGACGTACGAATATAGCAATAAACGTCCACGTAAGTATTTTTAAAATGATATTGATGCAAAAGAGGATAATGATGTATATATTTTATAACTTCAAGGACTAGGTGCAGACTTTTATTGACATAAAGGACCAATTCGAAACTCAAAATCTAAAAGTACTACTCCGGTATAAACTTTAAACTTAAAGAACCTCATGATGTATTTGGTCCAACTGGAATGGAGTTTAAAATCCCCAGCTAAATTATCTTATAGATTGTCAAACAAGAAAACCCACTTTAAAAGTATTAGATTGCCCAAATTGCAAAGTCCAATATCAAATTTTTCCACGGTGTTCACCACGAATAGTCAACACACTTAACTCGTTCATTTGCTACATGCTAGCACACAATCTTATTTTGCGCTGGAGTGTCTTTTGCAGGCACCCTTTCCCCTGCCCTCTAAATTTGTAATAAAAGAGGAGTGTTGAAATATAACAATGCATAGAATAAATCAATACTACATTTATTAGAAAATGTCATGAAAATTCTAAAATTTGTATGCAGAATGCTCACACTTATAAATAGGTGAATTTATGTCTAAATTCTAATTGTATTCAAGGCATTTGAATGGAACATAACAATTAGGGTTTCATCACACTATATCTTTCCTTTTAAAAAAAGTTAATTATTTACGTGCTGCCTTCTCTACTAAGTACTAAACATTCCACTGCTAAATCACCATACTTATTTTTCTAACAATTATTAATGAGCATGATGGAGTCATGTCAAAAAGATTAAATGAACTTGACACGGCTCTCTCAATTCAGCAAGTCAATTTCTTGACTTTTGAGTGTTGAAAACACCCACATCAGACCAATCAACATATCACAAGTTGGAGATAGGATATTATCAAAAACAAAAGGGTGTGTGGAAGTAGGCAAAAGTTGGGGCATAATCGTTGCCTGCTTTAGATTTACACGACCTTACACACATAGATCTCCTCCATAAACATTGTTCAATAATTAATTATTATTTTTTTCAGAAAAAGCAAGGGATAAAAACGGTCTCATGTGCATGTTATGTTGTTACCTTGTTGGATAAGCCCCTATAACATACACGTATCGATACATGTTTATTATATTATTGATATTATAATTTATACACATAGATATGCTGGAGGGGAAGTAGAGATTGATAAAGCAAGTGGGAATGAGTGGGGTAGTGAGTAGGTATAGTGTGACCCAATGTTCTTACTTTTCTAGCAATATTAGGAGTCTTTTAATGCCTTTAGTACTCTTCACTCATTTTGCATCCGAGTGCGTGTATCAAACTAAACCACGATGATAGTATATAAGTTGCGTCTTCCAACTATTATTCCTTTCATTCATCAAATAAATATAAGAGAATCAGAAAATAAGCTTTATCCTTTAAAAAAAAAACTTTGTCTAAGATGCATAAGGAAATTAAATTACTCTTGCATTATGCATAAGTCTATTTTTTACCATTTGACTAATAAATTTATCATATTTTATTTAATTTGATAGTGAAATTTATTGATCAAATAGTAAAAATAATGTTGTACATCGTGCAAGATTTATCTTACATGTGCACCATAGATATATGGCTTCACAAATTATAGATCCCGAAACAAATTATATGAGTACTATTTTTATTTATTTTATAAATAAAAACAAATTTTGGTCAAATATATAAAGGTTTGTCACGTATACTTATCTTTTTCCTTCTTAATCAATTTTTTTTTGAAGCATGGGTCCCATTGGTGAAATACATCACTCCGCCCTGGACCCTTTCTGTCATATTACTCATATATACCCTGCCCAGTCAACAATGTCACGTGACAGTATACCATACCATAGGCTTACATTGCAGCTAAAACTTTGAATATGCTGAATCTGATTTAACTCAACTGATTTTAAATTAGACGTTTTATAAATTAATCTCCGGCAGCAAGCACCTTCTGTAATTTTTCATATCATGAATAGAAAATAAGTCAGACCTTTTTTAAGGAAAACGTTTCTCATATTTACATGTACACCTTGATCAGAGGTACAATTTTGTTATTCTTTCTTCTCATTGGCCAATAACAATAGAGAGAGAAAAAGAAAGAGAGAGATTAAGAAACTAATGTGAGTATGAAAAAGAAAATTGTATAAAAATGGTTGTACAAATATCATTTCTCATATAAAATGATGTGTTGAATGAATGTTGGAGAACACAGCAACGGCGTGTTCTAATACATTTTTGCTTTTTCAACTCTTTTGTTTAGGCATATATAGACCTATTTGATGTCAATTTTTTCTCAGTTCATTTATAGATTTTTAATAAATGATTTTAAATATCATTTAATTTTATATCTTAATATTTTTATGTTATAATTCCTTTTTATCACTTAGCTCGATTGTTAATTTTATCAAACAATCCAAATTTAATCAGCATGTTTATCTATATTTGCTTTGGTATATACTCCCGTCCCTATAATGATGGTTTTTGAGGCAACGAGCTAGACTTTAATTGGTGCATACATATACTTGTACATGTTTTCACATTTTGACTTTCATTTTGTGATATTTTTTTGGGTAGAATTTATGATATGTTTTATCTTAGCCACATTTTGACACCTACTAACTAGATAGAATTGTTTAAGTAGGAAATCTTGGAACTTTTTCAAGTGTTTTGTTCTGTTGAAGTCATTTTCTTGAGAAAATAAATTGGAATAAGAAAAGGGTGAGACAACCATCAGCAAGCAAATCGAGTCCCATGATAACAATATTGAAATGGATAGAGCACACATCATATACAAAGGGACCATACATTGCCACTTACAAAATCCATTTTTATATTGTGATGTTGTCACACCCATAAACATCACAGAGAATGAGTTAGTTTCAGTAAAGACCCTTGCGGTTTCTTAGATGTGATATGTGCCACTTAGATATATTTGGTTAGTTAGTTCAGAATCAACATATATATAATCCCAAACCCATTTAGGAGACACCAATAGGGTTTTGTACATGTTTTGCAAATTGCAATATATTTTTTTTTAAGAACTATTTATTTAAGAACTAAATTTGGTATGAAGATTCAAGAAAACTAAATACAAATTTAACCTTAGCTAGGCAAATGCAATCGTGTGTCATAAGAGCATACGTTAATAAACTAAATATAGACAACTATCTTGAAAATTATGGGGTATATAATCTTTTTTATTCTCGATTGTGTGAGGTGTTGCCATAATAGCATCCGAATGAATCGAAATTGTAAACACATTTGTCTTTTTAGTTCTCAAATGTATTTATCGATAATCAGTTTAGTGCATAAAGTTATAAATAAAAGAGACACTTATAAATGTGTTTGCCATTTTAATACGTCTAAGGACTAAGTGGTTGTTTACACAAAAATTGTGTAATCATTTTTTTGAAATTTAAAAAATTGTTTCTTCTCATAAAACTTTGATTTTTTGGTTCCTTACATTGTTTAATGAGAGAACCTTATACTATTTCTAGTTGTTTAATTACTACTACATTATATACTCAAAAACAAAATAAGATGCACAATTATTTCTAGGGAGATTGAAAGTTGTTTGTAAATGCGTTTGATATGTTTACTTCATCAATCATCATGGTGATAATCTCCACCTTCTTATGTGCATCTAGGACTTTGTAATGAGTTATTTTTTAGTAAAGGCCCAACTTGGTCTCATAATTTTTTCACAGCCAATTTACTCTCTGACAAACAAAAAATACCTACATTAATCATTGACCTTTTTATACACATGATATGTTAATCTCTTATTCATTATAACAAAGAGAGAATAATTTTTCTTCATATTGAAATGTCAGAGACCAGTTTGAATACTATTTTTTTTACAGAGATTAAATTGGATTCAAAGAAATTGTGAGAACCCAATTTGTTCTTCATTCTCTTTTTTTTTTTACAAAGTAAAATGCATTCAATTAAGTAGTTTATATTTCCTTATATAAAATTACAATTTAAGTAGTTTAGCGCTGTTGTGTCCCTTTTATGATGGAATTGAATTGATGATTTATATTGCTACAAAGAATTATTGATGGTTTATTTTCAACACTAACTCTAAGTAACACTTATCTCAGTTGGTAGGGACAACCTATAATATATGTAAGGTCCGGTGTTCAAGCCTCGGCCACCACAAAAAAAAATGGATAAGGGAAAATATACACGAATGAAAAATGGATAAGATCCGCTTATAAATTAAATATTTAGATCCTTATTAGAACTTTCGATGATTTCCCACCAACAATTTAGAGATTTAAGAATATGGGGATTAAACTCAGGATTTAGGGATTTGAAATTCGATTTGGGGATATTGATTTTCGATTCAAGGACTAAAGTGATCATTTTCTACTTTCACTTCAGTCTTTATGACACCTCATACACGACATCTCATCAGTTAACAGAAGTTTTTAACGGCCCTAAACTGACAACGGAAATGCACATTCAGAGAGACTACTTTGTATTTAATACTAAGTCAGGGACTTTTGTGACAGCAAGATGCAGAGTCAGAGACGAAAGTGACAAATTTACTCCTAAGTTATGATTAGAGGACCCGTGGCACCTCTTCTAGTATCACTTTTTGAGGAAAAAGCAATTGATATTTAAACACTCCTATGGGTTAATTTGGAAAGAAACATTGATATTGTAGGAATTGAATTGATGATTTATATTGCTACAAAGAAATTGATGGCTTATTTTCAATATTACCACTATGTAACAAAATGGATAAGAGAAAATATACACGGATGTAAAATGGATAAGATCCACTTAAAAATTAAATATTTAAGAACAAAAAAATTTCACTAATATTGTTTATCTCTCAATTGCTTTGAAGAAATCTAAGAGGATTTCAAATCAACACTTTCAAGTACACAGTACACTAGTAACAAGTAATTGTCAAGACAACAAAAATAGTACTACTACACTAGTAACTATCAAGGGTTCTGACATATGAATATTCACTCACAAGTAACTGAATGATGAGCACAACCTTTTTACTCTCGTTTTCATAGTGTCAGTATGTTAGATCCAATGTGCTTTTACTAGCCTGTGAAGTGAAAACTGAAACCATATAGATTAAGAACAAAAAGTTCCAATGAGTTTTCATGAAAGAATCCAAAGGGAAGTATAAATGAAATAAATTGACATTGATCTCAATGAGAATGACAGCTATAGTATCAAAAGACCATATTAATAGAAACCACCACTCTCTATATATATAAATAGTATATTAAATAGCGCCTACCATATTGTATTGCTTTCTCGATGGATCATACCCTATAGCTACATGAAGAATGTCCCTCACTTCCAAAATTTTAGTCCTATTAACATCACATGCCTAAAATTTGTCACTGCACATTCTTACACAATAATAGTTACTGATGGTGATTGAAAACATATTTTGGGATGTAGAAAATTGCCGTTGCAATTCTTAATTTTAATATCATTATTCTCTGTCTTTCCATTCAAATGATGGGATTACCTCAAACAAGCTTGAAAGGGTTTATTATTTATTAATTACTTATTGAGTGGGGTATTTCCTTCCTTGTCTATTTTTTCCTACTATATGGTTATTCTATTTTATTTTCACACATGAGTTAAGTAAGTTATCTTTTGGGTGTTGTCAAAAATTAATTAAGAAGATAAGATTTTGAAAATTAGGGGTTTTTTAGGATAAGAAAACAAGAGATAGAATAAGAAGAAATGTTAATAATATAAGCAAATTCATGACCCACAATTTTTAATTTTATTGATCATTATGCTCTGCTGATGTCTGCAAGTATAGTTGTGATGCATAAGAGCCAAGGTGGGACCATTTATTTAAGGGCTCATGAGTCATGATTCATAGACACATCATACATGCACTTGATTGGGACCCCTTGCTTTTGTCAAAACCCTCTTTTCCTTTCCTCTTTTTCAAATTATACTTTTTACCTGTTAAATAATATACTGAATAGTGAATAGTAATTATTACTACTCGAAATGGAATTAATAGATTAGAAAAATAAATAAAAAAGAGAATAATATAAATATAATTGATAATAAGAATGTTGATTACAACTAAGACTTATATAGTCAATGAAAATAACTAATAGTATAGACATATATAACCAATGAAAACAACCAAGTTGTGTAACTAATTAACCAATATAATTTATTTGTACATCTTATATATTATATAGAACTTTAGGCATTGTTTAAAGAATTAAAACTTGACTAAAAAATATGTGCTCATTACTTTGACAAAGTTTGACTCATTTTTCTGATCAAGTCTATGGTGCATAAGAAAAATAAGTATTGCACTATGCATAAGGTTGTTGCCATCATTGAATCAATAAGTTTTATTATTATATTAAATAAAATACAATGTGATATATTGATCCAATAGTAGGAAATAGACTTATGCATAATGCAATAGTATTTTATTTATGCATGTTATGTTAGACAAAACCTATTTTTTGAAGATAAAATTTTCTTTTTTGTACTCTTTAAATAATATTTTATGAATACTTGTTAGCATCATATTATATACATAATCAAAAATTAAGAGAGAGATATAATGGTGTACCTACAGATTAAACAAATAGAGATAATCATTACAAAGAAATAAATATAAGGGTAAATAATGTAAGGAAATAAATTGGTGAAAGAAAATGTTAACAAATATATTCAGAGCATTGTTTAAACAATTAAAAGTAATAACTTAAACAATAACCTTAAACATTTGTTAGCATATGATCCATTAGAGAAGTATATTTTTCGCTATGAAAGCATTAAAGTTGGTGTTACGGTGGTTGGTTCTGTATTCCTTAGAAATTTAATTGCTTTATCTTCAAACACAGGCATCCAACCACAAAAAATTCCCAAATAAGTTAATAAAGAAAAATAAAAAATAAAATAAAGAAAACGACAAAAAGATATTTATAGGAGAATTGAGCAATGAGATCCCTCCACCCGTTTTCTTGTCCATCATCATCCTCCTTTTTCATTTTAAACAAAAAATAAATTAATTAAGCATTATAGAAGAAGACGTTTCCTCGTTTTTCAGCTGTTTGTATCTTCTGACACACCTTGATTGCATTTTCATTTTCATTATATATTTTTTATAGATTTCTCAGCTCACAAAACCATTCTCTCTCTCTCACTCTTTTTCCCTCTAAAGTTCTCTCTGTTGCTCATCAAAGTTTGCTTTGTTTATGCTTGCCTTGCATCAAATGATTTGAAAAGAACAAGGTCAAATCAAAACAACTTCTTCTGATCTATTCACAGGTACAATTCTCTAAAAAAAACACACTCAATCAAGTAAAATATATGTGGATAATGAGGTGAATAAAGATGGCTATCTTTTTCCTAAGTCTTTTTTAATCATTTCTCTCTTGAACTTTTTTTTTTATTATTAATTTTCCTTTTACAGTTTGGAGTGAAACTGCAGATAATTGAGTCTGACAGAGAGGTTTCCTTGATGAAATCCCAAAGATATATAGATAGATGTTCCATATGCATGTGTACAAGTGATTTTGATTTGATATGTTTTTCTTCTATGTTTTACTTTGGTGGTTGAGAGTTACTGTGCTAGCTTCTTCGTGCGTGTGTGTGCTTTGTCCATGTTTTCTCTCTTCTTCTATTTGTCTAATCCATTTCTTATAGGTTAGTTTAATGTCATTCTAATTCAAATTCTTCTTTTCTTTGCAGTTTAGTTTACAAGATCATGAAGCACGTGTGTCTTTCAATATCCGTCACACCAGGTATATACACATATATATTTAATACTATAGCTATTATCATTTCATATATATAAACTTCTTAAACTATATAATATAAAATTATTTATCTCCTTTTAATTCTTTCTTCTCTCTGTCTCAATCTATCTTTCTCTCAATCACTCTATTTTATATATACATCATATCTTCTGTTTCTTTATAAAAAAACCTTCATCTATTTATTTCCTTTTCATTCTCTTTTTTCAATTTTCAAGCTTATCATGATGACAATATATAAAAATCATGCACAAATTAAGCAGAAACTATTTTCCAAGTTGATTTTCAGATTTATTATTTCACTGTTTTTTTTTCTCCAAATTATTAAGCAACAAATATTGGGAATTCACTTGTTTAATGGGTTGATCTAAAAATTATATACTTAGATTCATCATAATTTGTTTTGTTGAAGGTACATGGTAGTTGTATACAATTGCATGTGTTTGTCATTGTTTGGCCTTTTTTTATGTTGTGTTTGAAACATGTGGTTGTGTTTTGTGGTGTGTGTGAACTTAGAAAGGTTGGTTATTGTAACTAATAATAGCGTACTTGTCTCTCTTTTCACATTTCAGTTAAGTAACAAAGTAACACCAACATATTTTTACTCAAAAAACCAATGGCAACGTACTACCATGGTGGTAATTCAGAAATCCAATCAAGTGGTGGCGGCGGCGCCGACGGACTTCAAACACTAGTTCTAATGAATCCAAGCTATATACAATATTCTGATACTACACAGCAACAACAAGCTCAACCACCTTCTCACGCGGCCGGTAACTATGTTTTCCTTAACTCCACAGCCGCTGAAAACAACCCTTTCTCACCTCACGCGCCACCTTCCAACACTCAACAATTCGTTGGCATACCTCTCAGCCACCAACAACACCAAATCCACGCGCACCATGACGTTGTACCTTCTTTGCATGGCTTCCTTCCACACATGCAGTACAATCAATGGAACACAATTAACCCAAACACGGCGGCGCGTGATACACCACGCGCTCAACAAGGACTGTCTCTTAGTCTCTCTTCGCAGCCCACAAGGTTCGTTTCTATGTCTGGTGGTTCGCCGTCTCCGGCTTCTGGTGTTACAACCAACAATAACAATGGGAATCCGGGGATTCAGATTCTGAGTTCAAAATATTTAAGGGCAGCACATGAGCTTTTAGAAGAGGTTGTGAATGTGAATAGTGGTGTTGAATTGGGAAAGAAGAGTAGTGGTGGAATGAGCAAGGTGAATATTGGAGAATCATCAGGAGTTGGTAGTGGAGGAGATGGATCAATCATTGGTGGTGGGGAGGGAAGTGGGAAGCGTAGCTCTGAGCTATCAACAGCTGAAAGACAAGAAATACAGATGAAGAAAGCTAAGCTAATTACCATGCTTGATGAGGTATTTCATTTCTTCACTTTCATGTGATTTTGGCTATTTGCAATTTCGGCCATTTTTAATTCATTATAAAAGTTAGAGACTAAAATTATCAGTTTTTGTAAAAGATAATGACTAAAAATTAATAGGTTTTAAAAATAGAAAATTGACATTTTATAGGACTAAAATCATGTTTTAACTTTTTTTTTCTCTACGTGGAGAATTGTTTTTGCTAAAGTGAGCAGCTGAGCAAGATTGTTGTAAGTATGACGTATACTGCTTCTTTCATTGATTTATCATTGCAATGCAATGAATAAATATCCGCGACTCCAATTTTTCTATCATCCGAGTATTTAAGTGGTTTCACTTGTACAAGTTACTTGTTTTAACTTTTTTTTTTAATTAGTTGATTACTACCCATCCAATTTAACACTTTGAAAAGAAAAAAAAAAGTACTCGTCTTCTTAAGGAAATGAGGTTATGATAATCTAAAATTTGGTTCAAATATAAATAAAGTCTGACTAATGGTTTTTACAATTTAATTTATTTATTTAACTTGTTTTTACTTCACTTGTTCCAATCTGATTTCAAACTTATCTTTTTTTCCAACAATTCATCTTAATTGATCCCCGTTAACTATTTTAGTTCAACCACATAATTTTTAGTATAATGATTTGTAACAATAACTTATCTGGCCTTCCAAACGAAAAAACTCAACATCCTTAAATTTATATTTTATCACAGTCAATGGTACGTACGTGGAGCTTATAAATTGCAAAGAATAGTATGTATATACTGGTATTATTGCTAGGTAGGCACCATTTAGAATTTAACCTTGATATACCCATTTAGACTACTTCTTGATAGGTACTTGCCATTTAATAAGCTCCGTTATTAGCTAGGGACACAGTTAGGCCATCTCCATTGTTGGTCATATTAGTTTTAGATTTCTATTTAGGAATAGTAGTATTTCTCTGGTACCCCATTAATTGGGAGCTAGCTCATTTTGATGCGTACTTATTTGATATCAAATCTAAGGTATAGAGGCATCAACTTTCTCTACTCTTCTCTCTAGTAGAGCCTATTTGGTGTTTATGAATTATATACTATTTGGACGTGCATCGAGTTATTTGTGTGTAATTTAGTAAATTTTTTGGAAGTGTTAAACCGGAAGAATGTGATATTGATTAGATATTTAAATGTAACCAAGCAAAACTCACTTAAATACTTAATTAAGAATGACTACCGACTAGATTGAAGATTAGATAGTCTTAGTGGGACAAGGAAGAAGAAAAAAAGAAAAAAAAGACTCTTCATGAGGCTCAGAAAGCATAGAGAGAATCTACTCTCAAATCTCAAAAGATAAAACTCAATTTTTAGCTTGAAACTTGGATATACATGGATATTGTCCCTATTTGTATTAATCACACGGGTCAATCTACAGTAGAAATAATACTATAGCAATAAATGACATAAATGGAAACGCAATCTTTTTAAAATAGAGATTGTCAAACATAGTGGCTTAGAGTCAATAATAGTGGGTGGTGCAATCCTTACTCTTGTCCTTTGAAAAGGTGTAAATTAATTGTTGAAATTAGTGAAATTTTAAAATAGACTTATAAAACTATTGATTCTAATAGTAATTTTGAGTATGTCAATTTAGTTCATGAAAATAGAGACTAATACGATAAATCATTTCAAAATTTTGTTAATTTAATAAAACTTGCTTGGATTTAAATGATATGAATTGTAAATATAAATTGACTTTACAAAGCCATCTAATGAAAATTCACTATTTTGTCACACATTGCCTCATTTTTATAATTACATTTTGAAATTAACGGTATGATATAAACATAAAAATAAAAGATTATTGTTAAATGTCTGTCTAAAATAAAAATTTACTTGTTGGTTGAAGGTGGAGCAAAGGTACAGACAGTACCACCATCAAATGGAGGTTGTGGTTTCATCGTTCGAACAAGCTGCCGGAATCGGCTCAGCTAGGACATACACTGCCCTTGCCCTGCAAACAATCTCAAAGCAGTTTCGGTGTTTGAAAGATGCAATAACAGGACAAATAAAAGCTACAAATAAGAGTTTGGGTGAAGAGGATTGCTTTGGAGGTAAAATTGAAGGTTCAAGGCTCAAATATGTTGATCATCAACTACGTCAACAACGTGCTCTACAACAATTGGGAATGATCCAGCATAATGCTTGGAGACCCCAAAGAGGATTGCCTGAAAGATCTGTTTCTGTTCTCCGTGCTTGGCTTTTTGAACATTTCCTCCACCCGTAAGTACAATATTGATTGATTACGTCTAAGCTATGAAGCACGGACAAAGACAACGACACTAACACGATGATACCTATAAAATGTTGAGAAAATAACATAATTCAATATAATCGCAAGTGTCGATGTCATGTTTGTGTCGAACACAACACTTGTTGAACATCGTGACATGCCAAGTGCTCACGATGCATAAATGCTCGGAGTCTTTAAAATCTTCAAATTCTTGTCAATTTTATGCTGATATTACCCAATTTATTTTCAGTTATCCAAAGGATTCAGACAAGCACATGCTTGCAAAACAAACAGGGCTTACTAGGAGTCAGGTAATCAATCAATACTAATTTTGCATATTCAAATTCAAAGTGTTAATAAAATCTTGTTTGAATTGTAACAGGTTTCTAATTGGTTTATAAATGCTAGAGTTAGGCTTTGGAAGCCAATGGTGGAAGAAATGTACGTAGAAGAAATGAAGGAAAATGAACTAAATGGATCTGAGGATAAACAAAGCAAGAGCAATGAAGATTCTTCAATGAAAATAACATCCTCTCAAGAAAAAGCTCTCACCTCTGAAACAGAACCTAAAGGTTACAACTCCACACAAGACATTTCCAAAAGCCAAGACACTCCAATAATTTCTGTTTCTAGACCACAAACATCACCACTTGTTGGAAATGTTAGAAACAATTCAGGATTTAGCTTCATTGGATCATCAGAACTAGAAGGGATACCACAAGGAAGTCCTAAAAAACCAAGGAACCATGAACTTATGCATAACCCTAATAGTTTCATTGATGTGAAGCACAATGAGGCAAATAATGAGGAACTACCAATGAAATTTGGTGATGAGAGACAAAATAGAGATGGTTACTCTTTTATGGGAAACCAAACAAATTTCATTGGTGGATTTGGACAATACCCAATTGGTGATATTGGTAGGTTTGACTCAGAACAATTCGCACCAAGGTTTTCAAGTAATAATGTTTCACTCACTCTTGGTCTTGATTCAATACAAGGAAATCATCAAACATTTCTACCAAACCAAAACATTCAACTAGGAAGAAGCATTGATATAAGTGAACCAAATGAGTTTGGTTCTATAAACACTTCCTCTCCTCAATATGAAAGTATCAACATGCAAAACCCAAAAAGGTTTGCTGCACAGTTGCTACCAGATTTTGTGTCCTAAATAAATATACATTGAAGGGTGAACAATGTGGTTGCTGAAATTTCTTTCATCTTATCACACTCTCTCATGAAAGGGAGTATTGGAAAATTGTAGTGTAAAGAGAAAGAAGGATTTTTACATTAGTATAGGTTTATACTCTGCATAGAACCATTTGAATTCTTAGAATATAGCTTAGGATTTGATGGTATATGATTGAGGTTGTATATTATTTTTGTAATTTCTATAGATGGGATGAGATAGATGGGTTGGTGTCATAAATTTTTATTTGGTATAGATACCGATTATATATCTTTGATTGGGAATATATGTTGTGATATTGTGCAATATCCTTTGTTGAATAAACAAGAACCAATTACAATTTACATTTTTAAGAACTATGAGCCTTTGGTAGTAGCTGATTTGTTGTATCCACAAGGAGGGGGCTACAAATATATATACTTGAAGATTATATACAACATATGTGCAGACCATTTGGCTAACATGCCATATACTCGATTCATATCCTTTGTCTCTATCCCAAGTCAATGCAATATATACAACACTCTTTTATGAATTTAACATGCAAGGGAAGGGATAGTTGCAAAAGTGTTCTATATTGTTCTGGTCCTATTGGAATAATCGCAACACCACGTGACGTGACCAGTGTGTAGGCACGGGTATTTAACTATTAAAAAATAAAAATGTATAACACAAATGTTCAGCCACATCACATCACATTATATAGATATTTATACAGCTGATTTAATAATTTAATATTACAATATGTTGGCGCCATAACAAAAACTAACTATGTGTTCTTTCAACAAACAAAAAAATGTGTTAAATTAACTTGTGTAAGTTTAGTATTGACGTTCTTTATTGTCTAAAACTTGATGTTTCAATTTGAGACAATCCTAAAATGTTCATTGATTTTACCGTTATAAAATAATAATTAAGTATTGATAATATGAAGAAAAAAAGCGAAGGTTCTTTAGTTTTCTAGATAAACAAGTAAAACAAGAAGAAAAAAAACTTAGCTTTTAATTTTGTCACAATTCCTGATATTTTTTTCAATTGATTTTATGTAGCTTTATCAAAATCTCAAGTTTTGGAATGGCCTGTAATTATGCAAATTGGGACTGTTCAAAACTTTACATTTTAATTTACCTACTAATTGTTTGATGGCTTTAATTTGAATCCAGATTTCCCACGCAATTCCCCGTCACAAGTTAAAATTCTTCTCAAATCCCTTTGATTATGTTACCAGACCAATCCTAAAAATTACCCATTCTAATCCCATGTTTTATTATATTTGATGCATAAAAACAATTAGCTAATAGGAAAATAATTCGAAAATGAAAAATGCTCTGTACATAAAACATATGTGGATTGTGGAGGCAAATAGAAAGTATTTTCAGGACTAGCTTTGCAACTTGAATTCTTTCCATGCAAATACGTGCATATGTCATTTTGAAACATCTCTCATAGGCTTTTTCTAGTCGCTACGTATCTGAAATAATCTTTATCAGCTTCCAACTCTCCACTGCATGTTGTTGGTAGTGAAGAAACTCAAGCAATAGTGGTCAAATTAGCACTAATGAATAAAGGAGTTACACACTTTCTCATACCTACATATAGCTCCTTAATGTTATTCTACCAGAAACACCTTATTGATATCTAGTATCTACCCTCTATCTCTGCTACGCACAGTAGCTTCAACCACCTGTAACAAAGTTCCAAACATGTCTCGGGTCATGCCAGCTACATAAATTACCTTTTGCAAGTTACATTGTGACACATCTAAACTTCAATCTTGGCAAATCAAAAACTATGCACAACTACCTCGCACAAACAAATAATAGCTTCTATTTTATCTTTTACCTTCATATATGATGCTCCTTTGAAGTTAGAACCAAAAAAAGCATTCTTCGATATTTAGTTTCACCTTTCTCCTTTCCTGTCAAAAGTAAAAAAACACCATAGGACATCATACGTATGCAGTACGCTGTGTTGGGCAGTTGGCAAACCATGTCACACTCACCAACCTGAGCTACATCTTCATGCTATACGAAAACAGTCCAAGTAAAATCGTCAATGAGTATAGGTCAGCTGTGCACTATTTTGATTACTCTGGAATCAATTATTTCAAAAATACATTCTCTACATTCACAGTTAGAACTACATTGTTTTACATACTCTTCAAAGCAATTTACATTGATTTAATGTGAATGGAGATGGAGATGGAGATAGTTCAATTTAGATGCCTCCTACAAAAATATCCCATTCACATGTAAAAAAGAGATGATTCTCTCCTTGACTTGGCATGAAGTTTAGAATAGTACTTTAATTTTGAGGAACATAATTTGGGAACACATCAAATTGAGCGGGTTACTCGGTTACTGTGTCATGACATGCTCATCCTCTAACAATGAGAGTCTTCTCCTTGCAACCTTGGATCTATAACACCATACTTCGAATGCCTCAGTCAGGTCTGGATACCGTATATTCTCGTTTTCCAACCATTCAGTTAAAAGCCCTGCCTGATCCCCTGATGGCAATGCAAGAATGATAGAGACAAAACTGGATTCCAGAGATTGCCACATTTCGCCATCCATTTTAAGCAACGCAGCATCCTCACAATTCGTCATGGCAGAATCAATCACTGGTTTGGTAACCCTCACAAATGGAAGCCACAATTTCAAAACCTGAAGACGTCTCGCAGTTGGCAGTATAACAGTACCATAAGCAATTGCCTCTAAAACCTTTGATGTTACCTCAATGGCTCGCAACTTTATCTCGACAACTTCAGTTGTAGAACTTCCTTGTTCAAGTTCAAGTACTTTGACAATCCTTTCCGATGCATCAAACCAGTACTCAACAAAATCTCTCATTATTTCTAACTTGCTCAATATCTGACAAACCCATGACAAATCAGTCAAATAGGATTTAACCGAGACGTTCTCTACTTCAGGAAGTGATTCTGTGGAACCACAGAGTAAATGTATCAATGAGTTGTTAAACCTGGAAAATAGTCTTTTTACACATTCTTTTACCTCATATTTTATATTATCATCAGCAATCAACAAAGGGGCATCATCATCCTCAGTTAGCATGTACTCAAGTTGCTCTTGTGCTGAAGATTTCAGATCATTCATTGCCAGTGGAGGCGACGATGTAGCAAAGCGGATGGCCGAGAGAAATATGTTTCTGATAGCTAACTGGTTAACCGGTTGAAGTCTAGCTAGGATAGGCTCAGCTTGTAATCCCATTCTCGGTACAATTTTCAATATCTCCTCCTCTTCACTCTCTTCCCATGTCATTGCTTCCAAGTATTTCACACACGCGGTAACAATTTTCAGACATTCAAGCTCAACAGCTACTTTGAGAATGCCAAGAGCATTTCTAACACCATGCCACAAATCATCAACTGAACCATCAACCACAACGTAGAGAAGTCGAATAAAATTTACATGGTAATCGAAATCTGATTCTTGACAATTAACATCAACACAGTTGCGCGAACCTAGTATCTGACATGTTGGCCAATTCTCAGATAGCCGATCAGCAAAATACTTGCAATTTTCGACAAGTATCGTTGAGTGACAGTACAACCAATCATCTCGACCTTCTTGCGTGCGTAGCCTCACCACAACATCACTAGTTGATCGGTCACCAATTACACAGATATCCTTCTCTTCTTTATCCTTAATTAAAGAGGATAATCTTATTACTAATTACAGATAAGAGGAGAGGCTCTGACTATTGGGATTAAAAGAGTGTAACGAACCTTGGTTGGTAGAAGAAGTTAGTTAGAAGATAGTTGAAAGCTAGTTAGATTCAACTAGCTTCTTCTACTGACTGAGGTGTGCTGCAGTCTTTTAATCATAATACCGATACCATAAATTTAGGAGAAATGATATTTGTACAACCATTTTGCGACAACTTTTGAGACAACACTCTCATACTCTCGTCATGTTATTACTCTTACTCTCTCTCCCTCTCTGGCTCTATTGTTTTTGTCCCAAAAGAAGGGGGGAGATGGTTTTCCTAAAAGTTGTCAAAAAATGGTTGTACAAATATGTTTACTCTAAATTTAGGAAATAAGTAATAATGGAAGTCTATAATGTTGTTTGTTGAGCACACGATTACACTTCAATGCAACAGTTTCACTTCAATAATAATAAATTGAAGATATGAAAGAATTCAATTGACATAGTGCCATTTGTGAATTGTTTGGGATTTACTTATGAAAACAGCTTATGACATGTTCGTAAGTTGTTTTCAGCTTATATTCATAAGCTCTCCAAAATAGCGTATAAGAAAACAACTTAACTTTATTTTATCTTTTGTTCTAGAAATAGCTTATACATAAAGGCTTATGATGATAAATGCTTAAGCTAACAGCTGCAAATAAAGTTGTTTATCCAAACAGAGCAATAATATGAATATATGAAATTAGAAGAAAAGTGGAAAAGCAAACTTACGGTAGGTTCCATTGAAATCAAGAAGCAAGTTTTATAAACATGATCTTACCTGAAAATGAAATTATAAAAACAAGGATTAGAGTTAGATAAATACGGAAATAGGTGAAAACAGGTGAAAAATGAAAGACCGTTTGGATCTTGAAAAAATCAAATGCGGTTAAAACAAAGATTGTTACTATAGCAATTGGGAAGAAGCAAAAACCCTTGAGAGAGAAGAACGAGAATCAAAGGGATCTTATGGCTTACGGCCTGCGGTGGCGTTACCATATATTCTTCCTATACCCATTTGCTATGTGTCTATTATTTCCCAACTTGCCAAATTTTAGATATACTCCCCCCCTCCTGTCACCGTATCATAATTTATGTATTTATTTTTTAGGAATAATAATCTGTGTATTATTCATAGGAGATTTCTTTTTTCCAACCCCGATGGATTCTTATAGACAGAGAGATTGATAATTTAGAGTTCGGCCGAAAAGATACTAAAGGCTAAAATCTAAATAAAACTTAATACTTTGTGTTTAGTTAAATTATTAATCACTTGTTCCCATGAGCATGGCCGAAGTTCGAACCCCGAACACTCCATTTATTCACTTTAAAAAGGTGAATTTTAACCATTAAACTACTTAAAAAAATATATATTGATCACTTTTGTACTCAAAAAAAAATTACTAGGGGTCCGTTTGGTTCGAGAGTTTTGGAGAGGAGGGGCGGGGAGGGGAGGGGAGATTTTTAATTTGAAATGTTTGGTTCAATTTTTAGAAGGGGAGGGGAGCAAATCTTTTTAAAATTTGTTTGCATTGTCATAATTATCCTTAAATTAATTTCAAATCTCAATATTAACCTTGTAACAACTTTTATTATTATTTATTATTATTAGGTTATCTTATTCTTATAACAATTATTATTATTATTTTGTTATATTTTTTTTGTACAACTTTTATTATTATATTATCTATAACTCTTATTTGTTACATCTAAAACCACTTCTACTACTACTTTGTTGATGTCAACGGCTTTATTATTATTATTATTTTATTTTAATTCAACTTATTATTGCTTGTTGATCCTTTTTTTTTTAATGTTAATTCACCGGTTCATGTCTTGTTGTAGAAAATATATGAGTCAATTTGAGATAAAATAAGCAGCTTAGATGTGTGTTTGTCATTGGTTGGTCTCTGAAATTGTAAAATCAAGTAATTTCTTTTATTTAATTAAATTTAAGGGTAAAACAGTAAAATAATTTGAAAATCCCTCCCCCTCCCCTCCCCTCCCCTTGCAAACCAAACACGTTTTTAATTAAAATATCTCCTCTCCCCTCGCCTCCCCTCCGTTAAAATTCCTCTCATTCCCTCCCCTCTCCCCCCCTCCTAATTCTCGAACCAAACGGACCCTAGAGCTCGATTACGATCCAATATCTATAGTATTCTAATGGGATTCCCGTTAAGATTTAATTTCTAATTAAAAGGAATAAACTTGTAGTGCTTAGTGATTAATCTTAGTAATCTGCTATTTACCCAAGAGTTATTGCTCGTTCCCAAGTGTTAATTCCAGCGTGAGTTAACTCAGACAAGTGTTAATTTCAGCATGAGTTAAGTTGCACAACGCATGTTAAGATGCGCATATTTTAACATCTGTGTGAGTTAACTCACGCAGGGGTATTTCCGATATTTCAGTTGAGCGCGAGCAAAATGTGTTGGGTAAATAGCAGAATTCTAAATCTTACAAGTAAATGTTAAGCCCAATTACGGTCCAATATCTATATTATTTTATAATATATATATATATATATATATATAGACACGCATACAAAGTTGATTACTATTTTTTTTTAAAGAATATAAAGAAAGTAGATGTTACCTTCATTAAAAGTATTGTATTTAATCTTTTATCCTTTTTTCAATATTGCTTATTACTTAAAGTATTAATAAAAAATAGTTAAATCCCATTTTAAAATATGAGCAATCTCACTATAATAGGAAAGGTGATTTTGGGTTTGGGTTAGATTATTTATGATTTCAATTATATCTTTAAACCAAATTTTCAACAATAATGTTACATTTTTTATATCATTATAAAGTATAAAATTTTATATTATATTTGTTATATTGTTGGTGTAATTTAAAAAGATAAGTATGTAGTTGCAATTTGAAATCACAAACATATATATATTTAATCAAAACCTAATTAATTTCATAAAAAAATATTATATACAATTTACACAAGTTAGCATAATAAAAAGTGCCGACAGAAGGATATGAAATGCCTGCATAAACGTTAGTCACTGTAATCCCTCTATTTCCCCTCTAGTCACACCACTCGGTACTCATTGCATCAAGTTACTTGTCTCACAAGAATTAAGAAAGAAGAGAATTAGAGTGAAGGGGAGAGCGGCACGAGAACAGGAGAATAGGATTATTATTGTGGAGTCCCTGGAGTGTAAGAAGAAACAATTTATTGATGCTCTAAGATCAAAGAGAGAGAGGGAGTTGTCACATCTACACTCCAAATAATGGTGAACATAATAGGTACACTGTTCATTCGACTAGTTAATTATGTTTGTCCCGTGGAACTCATTGAGATTTAATCTCATCTCTCATTGTTTTGTTTTCAAAAAACATGAGCATATCAGAAACTGATAAGCATGATCTAGAGATACAGTCCTTCAAGTTTTTTTTATAAAATAGTCTAGTGATATATTCAACTTTTCAAGTAAATAAGTGAGAATCTAGAGTTTGAACATCGATATTTGTATATATAATTCAATATTTTTATCAACTTAGCTAAATTGACGGAGACGATGTTGTCCTCGAAGTTATGTTGAGTATATATGTGTTATATAGCTGGATCACGACAAGGGTTTTAGTTTATGAATTTTCTTTAAGTGTCCATTTGAGTATATGAACTTATTGAATAGTACTTCTGAATTTTAGCACTTAAAAGAGGTGAAATTATGAAGTTCTTAAATTTTGGCGTTACAATTTCTCTCACAACGAACCAAAGAGAATTTAAAGGCATGAAAGCTACATGACTTTCTTCCCATCTTTCTCATCTTTCATTTTTTTCCTTTCATATTGTCTATTCTATCTATGCCTAAAGTTGCCAAAGATAGAAAAATTGAAGTCAGAGGATCACAAACCGAGCTCCCTTCCATCAATATTTTTCACCCATCTAACTCATTTGTCCTTTATTAATTAATCTTTTTATTCAAATGCTTGCATAAAAATATATGTATAATTTTCAAGGCTGCTTCAAAAAACATATAACGTGAATGTTTTTTCTTTGAGCGATTAGTTTTCGATCAAGTAGAAGACAAAGCAAAAGACAAATGTTTAAACTCTAGGTGCCGTTTAGAATGGGCTCATAAATGTATTGGTCCATATTGGACCAAGATTTCTGACCATTAGATTGAACAAACTTACAGATCCTATCATGTATTTACTGTATTATATCTTTCCACCCATCCTTTTTTTCATTCTTTCTCTTTATTCTCTTCCTCTCTCCAATAGAGAAGTGTCGGAAACTGTTTCCTCCTCCACGCTCTCTCTCCTTAACTTAACTGCACAAACATCATCGAGTTCGCTAAATTTGCAGATTTAAGCTCATGTGTTCCTAATTACTAATAATTGATGTGTTCTTTAAGTTTATATCGTCATCAGATTAAATGCTTCATATACTTCCTAATTAATTTTATCAAAATTAATCTTTTGTGTGTTATTCCCAATTTCATTCATCTTCACCAATATGTTCTTCCTAAAAATCCAGAGCTGAAATCAATCACCAATCTATTTTTTTACGAATCTAAAAATTGAGTTTAATCTATTGATACATCCCCAAGATCCGTAGCTGCTTTCCACCCTTTACAAACACCAAACCCTATCATTGCTCTTAATCAAGAACACAACCTATCCACTGAAACTTTCTCAACAAACCCAATATTGTCTTGTTCAATTGATGTTTGTGGTATGTGTTTATAAAAAATAATTGATGTTTATAAAAAATTGTCTGCACGAATTGATGTTTGTGTTTCTTGCCTTTTTTAAATTATAAAATAAAAATCTGGGTTTGGAATTTGTGTGTTTGTCGGTTTGAAGAAGATGATGATAATGATAAGGGAGGAGTTAAGTTGCAGTTTTCTAACGTTTTCAACAAAA
>Ga0228711_1001978_pt1 | contig 31020 bp, 10 predicted proteins | sample MedpolnodulmetaG_2_FD_177996 | JGI IMG/M metagenome (GOLD analysis project Ga0228711, IMG submission 177996) | Root nodule microbial communities from Medicago polymorpha collected in Santa Monica, California, United States - brown nodules | ecosystem: Host-associated > Plants > Roots > Nodule... | reverse complement strand
ATATATGTAATTATAATTAATATATTATAATATTGTTTTTTTACATCTTGATAATTGTGGTTCGATTCTTTGATTTTTTTGTTAAATGAAAAATATTTAAAATTTCGATAATTGCTTATGTAATGTCACATCCAAACACTTCAATTTATGCAAGTACTTTTTAGTGTACATATCCAAACATAAATAGCTTATCAAGTATAAGAACTTATGATGTAAGCTCTAATGTTATAAGCCCTAATGCTATAAGCATCTATATAAGCTGTTTATCCAAACGGGGCCTATCTCCTTAAAAAAGAAGAACATCTGGATTTATCGTTAATGTAAATAACGGTATAAAAGAAATTTCAACGACTATTACTCTAATTTTTGAAGGAAACGATTTTTACTCTATTAATTGTTACTTTTCACATATAAGCATTTTTGTCACTTTTCACGTATTAAGAAAAATTAATAGTTTGTAGCACCTAGTTAACCCATTAACGTCGATATTGTTAGATTGAACAAATTTACTCTCTGTTCGAACACAAATTTACTCTCTGTTCGAACACAAGACATCGTATGCATGTGAGTTGCAATGATACTTGCCACTTCACTGCATATTCCTAAAATTTACTAATGTTTTCATCTCTTTTTTATTTGTCGAGCTTGGTAACGCAAACTTATGACTATAAGTAAGGGCATTAAAATGTTGAAAGGTTCATCAAATACACTATAGATTAAAATCTCTTTTTTATTTATTACAAATACAACATGATACCAAACATGCACTATAGATTAAATGACAATAAAAGCTATATAAATGAAATGTCAAGTAGTTAATGTAAGTGAGGCTATAAAAGAAAAGAAATATATCATTTGACAAATAGAATTATACTGCATTTGTAGTTAATGTAAGTAAGGTTTTAAACGATATTACATTATTGTTACTTTTCACATTATATAAGAATTTTTGTCACTTTTTACATATTAGTAAAAATTAGTAGTATTGTTCAAAAATGATAATAACACCTAATTTTGGTAGATATATCAATATTGTTGGATTTAACATCTTTATCCGAATTTGAATGAGATGTTGTAGTTGTGCATGTGAGATTATTTGCCACTTCATCTACGTACAAAAACAAATACTAATGCTTTCATTATCAATTTTACAAAACCACCATAATGCTAAACTTGCACTATAGAGTATAAACTAATTGACATTAAAAGTTGATTATATTGTCAAGTATAAGTGATTGGGAGAAAAACACAAGAAAAGGAGATTGAATTGTGTTGACTTTTGCAAAACATTTTCTAAGTGTTTGCAAAAAAAAGTTTAGAGTCTAAAGTAAAACAAAGGTTCAGATTCTAATGTTACGTTATTTATCAAAATACTTTAACATTTTTTTTTAAAAGAATCAAAATATTTTAACATTGAATATGAAAAAAAATATTAATTACAATTGAGAGTAACAGTTTGACATTTTATTAGGACTTAAATCTAAAATTATAGGTTCCATATTCAATATCTAAAATAAAGAAATTCAAAATTCAATGAAAAAAGAAAAGAAAAAAAACGAAAGGCTATACGAAAAACTGCAGTAAAATCCGCAGCAATACCTACGGAATTTCCTGCGAATCGTTGTAAATTAATATTCGTCAACAGTTCCACAGGAAAATCCTCATTAAAATAAAAGATACCTGCAGATTTCCTGCGGCATCTGAATTCGCAGGAAACCTCGTATGACTAACGTTCCTCAGGTATTCCTGCGGATAGATTTCCGCGTGAAAGTCCGCAGGAAATACGCGAGTTTCTCATCATTTGTACAATAAGATTTGTTAAAAACAAACAGAATAAATATAACATAAAACGTTAAAATACATATGTTTACTAATATGACTATCACATACACAAAATAATTAAAATACAAAACTGAAAACTAAAAGGATAAATACAAAAAAGTTGAAAAGTAAAAAATAAAATGCCAGAATCAGTAAAAGTTGAAAATGACGAGAGATAAACGGCGTTGGGTGAGAGCAGCTTTGCAAGACTCTAACTATTTTAATTGATTGATAGTGAGATTCCTCTTTAACATCTTCATGTAAATTTTCTTTTCTTGGCAACATTACAAGTTGCAAGTCTAGCTTTACAAGCACTAGACACTGCTCTCCACGCTCCCTGTTTCACATACACAACAAACTATCACCCCAAATGGAAAATAACATACAAACTTTATGAAAGAAAGATGAGAAGCAACATTTTTTACATGAAAAAAGGATTTTGTCAAATTAAATACAATGGATACATGTTCTCTATATACTAGAGCATACTTTTAGTTGTGACTATTGGACATTATAAATATATAAAGCATTAACAACAAAGCAAATAAAACATGGGTTCAAAGAAGGGATATGGAGATGTGATACAAAAAGAAAAAGGACAGCAAAAAAGAAAAACTGCAGAATTTCCAGGTTCCTTTGATCTGGTATAGGAGGGCCTCAGTTATGGTTGAATATGCAAAACAAATTATGGCCTGATGATAGTTTATGTTTACTTAGTGTGTGCTAGTGTTGTAATGTGTTTTGAAGTGGGACCTGCAGTTATGACAGTAGCAGCTTTGCTTTGCATAGCACTAGTTGATTTTTTGTCAATTTTAGGTGCCTAATGTTGGGGGTTTTGACTTGGAGATGCTCAATGTTCTGGTGACTTGTTACTTGGAGATTACAATCAAATCTATACTTGAGATTGCTTCAGTATCAGTAATTCCATACAGTTATAAGAGACATTATTACGACAAAGACATTATTATATATTCCACATAACATATGAAATGAAAATCAACTTGCCATATAAGAATCATATCGAAGCTTGTTGAAAGTGAAACTGCGGTCCCAGCTCATTAGTCCAAAGTCATTTATTCTCAAATTTCGAGTTTCCTTCACCTATTTTTTTAACACACTGTTTGTGTCAGTTGATGCATGCATTAAAGATAAGTACTGAACCAAATTTACATTGTTTTCACTTCATAATCTGGAAGATTCTCATTTCGTTATGTCTCTACCTCTCATTTTCTTCTATTTTTTTGTCGTTTGCCACAATGAATACTTTCATTTGTCACTAAATACCATTTTCTTCAACCCTTTTTGTGTTCTCCATTACTTTAACTGAGATGCAAAGGATGAAGATGTTGCAAACATCTGTGAAATGGAACCATTGTTTTCTTTAGTACATATATATTTGCAATATTAACACCACAATTGATAGAAATTTGCATAGGTAAAACTGAGCACAAATAAAGAAAAAGTTAGCTCTAGATTTTGAATGATAATGTTTTGGATTTTCTGTTTTACATAATTTTACTTACTTTAAGATGGAACCATTTTACACCTCATTAATAACTTCAAGAAATGTGTAATACATTTATCACCTAAGACATAAAGAACTACATTCCCATATAGAAACGTAAGCACAAACAAAAGAAAATTACGAGATAAGGAACCAGCACCTTGAGTGTATAGTCTTGCAATTTTTTGTAGAGGCTATCAAGAATTTAAATTTTCCATATATAATGTATATTCATTTTATCAATTAATTCCCTCAAGTCTATAGTTATGAAAGGTACTGAAGTCGAAGGCACAGACATATATTTTGTTTTGTGTTGTTCGACAAACAAAGCAGAAAGGTAAAACCAGAAAACATAAATTACAGTCTTAAAAAGGCAATGCACAAAGCATCAGCAATGAGTAAATTGTTCATTTCAGAAGTCTGCACTACTGTTTCCTTCTTTCAAAGTGTGGATAATGCTAACTTTCCAATCTCGTACGAGTATTCAAAACTTGAATAGCCATCAGAGGATCAGATTAACAACCTAGAGTTCTATATCCCATGTGCCAAGCTAGCTCTAAACCTTTAAGAATAGCTAAAAGCTCAGCATGAAGGCAGTTTGATAAGCCAATGTAGCCAGCAAACTCTGAAATCCATTGACCTTCTGATTAAGCCACCAAAACCATACCTGCCGTTTCAAAGGTAGGAGTATATTTCTGGAAGTACAACCTTAGAAAATTTTCAATAATTTTGGGAGCATCTTGCTTCGAAATCCAAGAAAAACATGTGGCATGGTGAAGGGGAGTGTTTTTTATGGTTAGCCAATCATAACCCGATTTTGTAGTATAGTTCCCTTCCACATTTTCATTCGAAACAAGCACATATCAGGAACTAATGATTTCAAGACAAAATACATGAGTTTCTTCTAATTAGTGATGTTCTGTGGTAGGTGAGTCCAAAGAGAATTGAAATTTCAACGATAATTGTCATAGACATCCTAAATTCTCAGAGATTATCATGAATGGCTATGAAATCAACAAGCAAACAAATAGGGAAACGATTACCACAGTTGGAAACCCTATTTTAATACCTCTTGAGTTTGAAAATAGAGAATTCCACATACAAGATCTAGTTCCCTAGGAGATCACTTGGTTGCTAAATCACTCTTCAACCTTGAGAAATCAGTTTGAGACTGGACGTTATTTGTTTCATGAGTTGAGATTACTTGACAAACTTGTGACTCAACAACTGAACCAGAGTTTATTGCTTTGGAGTTGCCATCCTCCAAACCAATTTTCCAAGTAAGGTGGTATTGGCTTCTCTGAATTTTCTCATCCTTAATCCACCCAATTTTTTTGGCAAAGAAACTTTATCCCAATAGACATACGAAATATCTAGTATTTTTGTCAATTAGGTTGCAAGTAGATTGAGGCAGCCAAGCTATTTGGATGTGTTAGGAAGGAATGAAGGTCAAAACTGATTGTGCAAGAGTAAGTCTGCCAGCCCTTCTAAAAACTACGTGCTTCTAGATTGCAAGTCTAGTCTTCCTCTTCTCAGTGATAAAATCAAAATCCTTCTTCATTCTTGATTAGCAATTAATTGTGCATCCTCAAAAAGCACCTAGTCATACATGATGCGGCACACCTATGGACAACTATGGACTATACATCGAGATTGCATTTGTGGAGATGATGCAGTTGGAGAGTGTGGCCAAAATATGGTTGATCATGTTGAATTTAGAGACATGTAACAAATTGTGATATTTTGACAATGCTGCACAATATGATATTTCGTTAAAGTTGTGGAAGATTAGAGCACCTGAACGTATAAAACATTTTATGTGGTTGTGGGATTGTCCAAAAGCGATGGCTCTCTGGTTGTGTTCTGCGGACTCTGCTGCAAGAACAAGTTTTTTTGAGTGTGATTTATCTCATTGGAATAAATTTAATTTGTTTACTAATGTATACTGGAACATAATGTAGAGTGGAGAGACTTTTAGGCCACTGTTTGCCACACTATTTGGAAATGGAGAAACAAGAAACTCATAATGATAATTACCAACGACCTTTACATGCTAAAAATATTATTGAGTTATGTTAGTGATTATCACAATGCAATAGCAAGGTCTGTTATACAGTGACACCTCAGTCGAGACATTTGGTGGAAGTGGGATGGAAGGGACCACCAATGGGGTGGGTCAAGATCAATACCGACGGTCCTTGCAAGGATGGTAGTATTGTGGGGTGTGGAGGACTTATTAGAGGTTCTGAAGGTGAGTGGTTAGCGGGTTCTCCAAATTTTTGGGGAAGTGTAGTGCTTGTGTTGCAGAGTTATGAGGAGTTTTGGAAGGTCTCTGGTGTGCGAAACGTTTGGGGTTCACTGCAGTAGAATTAAATGTGGATTTTTTGGTGGTGGTGAATATTATTACGAGGGGGAGGAGAGCAATGCGAGAGGTAGGAGTGGTAAGAGTCTTGTTCAAAAAATCAGACAATTTCTTCAAATTAAACAACTTATTTTAGAGGTTGAGCAATCTAATAGGCACATAGAAGAATCTATATTTATGACATATGGAAATATTTAAATGGACACAAGGTTTTAGGAGTTAGTTCCTAATAAAAAAAAGGTTTTACGAGTTAGGATCATCTCATTTTCTCTCTCCATTTTTTTTTTATTACTAAAGTTTTAAATTTTGAGTTTTAAAAAAAGAGTTGAACTTATTTATGGGAGACATTAGAAAATGAAGAGGATTTTAATAAGGTTTTAGACACAAGAATTTTTTTTTGGTGTCTGAAGTTCGAACCCCAGATTCTACATATATTATGCAATGTCCATCTCAGCTGAGGAGCTTTAACACAAGATTTAAATACACACAAGAAAAACATACTACTTAATTCTTTGGTAGTATAATTTAATTTTTTAGAGTCCATGTTACTTAATTTTTTTTCTTCTACTTTTTTCCATTTTTGTGAGTGTCCAAATATTAAGTCTAAGGCTAAACTACACTTTTGACCCCCTAAGTTTTACAATGTTGCAATTTTAACCCCTTATTAAAAAAATGGTAATTTTGGCTCTTTTGTCCAAAAATTGTTGAGTAGACACCACGTGTCACAAAAAAGGGTCGTAATCACAACTTTTAGTAAAGATAAGGGGTCAAAAAATATATTTCTTAAATGTTATGGGATCAAAAGAACATATTTCCTTAAACATAGGGAGTCATTTTTTTAATTGAGAGCCAAAATCGTAATATTATGAAACTTAAGGGGTCAAAAGTGTAGTTTAGCGTAAGTCTAAAGTGTTGTGCTCATGTAAGAGCTCACCAGCTCACTCCTTTATTCCCTAAAAAAAAAAAAAAACTGACTCCTTTATATCGAAAACCCATTTCACTCACTCCTTCACTCGACTAAATCTGAACCCTAATCGGTTCAATCTTTCAAATTCATTGTACACAAATAGCTACAGGTATATGATTCAACAACCCAATTCTCTATTCATTTGTTGTATTAATTAATTTCATTAATATGTGTTCTTTTAATCTCTTCTAAATCTCGATCTGCATTTTCAACCACAGCTTGATGAAGTTCGTTCTGATGATGTGGATGCTTTTCATTTCTTCCTCATCTACCTCATGCTTTTTTATGTCGACTGTGATTTCCTTGATTAATCAACTTTGTTTCAGCCATTCATCTTCAACTCAAACTAAGGTTAGTTATTTTAACATCTATAATTCTAAAATATGAATCTTTGATTTTTTTTTATCCAAGTGATCATGTTTTTGTTTGCTTGTCTTTATAACCATTTTTTGTGCTTTTTTTTTTAAATAATATTATTTACAAATTATTAGAGAGAATACCTGTAGATTCTTTAGTATTCAAAGTAGATAAGATGCAGTCAAATCACCAGAGACAGTGGAAAACATAAAAAAAAAACTATTAAAGAGATCTAGAGATTAATGGGTTGGATAGAAATATCGTATACGATAGAGCATTGTAGCGTCATTAGATCCATGTAGCCGACCCCAAATTAATAAACTTGCGTAAATTATCGGATGCTTCTGTCTTGATTCCTAGTATTTTTTCTTTTGTTGGGTTTGACATGCTGTGTTTTGGAAGTAATAAATATATAATACAAGGAAGTGCATATATTGAACAATCATAATTTTAAGTTGTTGAATGACATCATCTTTTAGTATTTGGACCTCCTAATTGATTCGTGATGGTAGCAACATAGATTAGAATCAAGCCGTGTTTGACAAAATGATAGCAAACATAGATTACAATTCTTCCCTTCTTTTTTTTTTCCTGACATTGCTTCAAGCCTCGACCTTCACGTTCCCTTTCACTCTTCAAGCACTGTCGCACAATAGCCCTCTCTCAAAGCCGATTGAAAGGTTCAGAGGTATTTGTATTTGGATTACTAGCGTTGTTCATCGTTCTTCAATTGAAGGTTCAGAGGTAGCCCTTGCAATTCCGTCTTACGCCATGTAGGAAACCTAAACGCACTGATTCTCCAATTTTATTCTCTTATTTATTTTTGTAACTTGATTCAATAGCTTAGCATGAATAATCAAATCTACTTGTCAAATTGATTGAAAATTCTGTGGCATTGACATTTAACACTAATTCTTCATCTGAATGTAATATCCACGATCATTTAACTTTTATGTTATAAACTTTGTTTTTAAATGATCATTTAATTCAACATGGATTCTCTGTTTATAACTTAGCACTCCTAATTTTGTTTTCTCTGTCGTCTCTAAAGTGAGTGACTCCTACAACTCACTCTCTTTCCCGACCAGTGGTTGTTTAGATGATGGTAAGATGTAGAAAGGAATTATCTAATAAGAGATGCTGTGATGTTTTTGTTAATTTTTGTTTCTTTTTATTTTTGTCTCTTAAGAAGAGAAGGGAATATCTTATAGGGAAATACCTTCAAACATCTATAGGCCCTGTAACTGGTTGAGAAAATGTGTAAAAAGAGGAGTGAGTTTTCATGTCATGTAATGACTAAATCTTATGCAAAGGTATATGATCCTGATTGCATGATGCAAAGTGTTTGTTATTAATGTTTATGCTTATGTGGGTTCATGCTTATGTTTTGAAAGAGTGTGACAACGATGTTGCCTATCATGTATGTCAACATTTGTTTGGTTCATATCTATTGCAAATGCGTTTGAAACAATATCATATATATATATATATATATATATATATATATATATATATATATATAATATATGAATTGCTGGGAAAAAAAGGTTACCCAATAATTTAAAAGATTCTGTGTTAGAGAGCTCAAATAGTATGAGATAAACGGACTTGGATCCTCTCCTTCTCCAAATACTGACCTTTAGATCAATCAAATGGTTGAGATAATAAAAGACAAAAAGTTATAAAAATTAAAATAATATTTTAACCCCTTTTGACTTTGACTAAATCCCTAAATCCCTCCTTTTTCCCCAAATCGTGAATCTGAAAACCCCAACTCTTCTTCCCTTTTCATGAATGAATGAAATTCACTAATAACAATTCTTGCCTTTTGAGTCTCGGTTAATTTTCTCCCGAAGCAAGGAGGAGCAGGACGTTTTGGAAGCCTTTCAACATCTACATCAGCACCTCTTCATAACAAAAACATGAAAATAGTCAGGTTGTTATGTCATTGCAGCTCTTAAGTAACTGATATACATAATAGGTGCCACAGTATACTCTTCATACACAACAATTCATTAGATTGCAACTGAACTGATTTTAGTCTTACCGTCAATTTTCTATATCTTATTTCTTATCATGTATCCCATTTCACCACTATACATACGAGGTAGTGTTGCAAGGGGAAAATGACACAGAAAACATTTTTGTAACAATAAGGGTTAGATGGCGCTCACATGTGTTTGATCAGTATAAACAAAGCACTACAATTTTATTAGTATAACCAAGTTACTTTCATACCATGATTAGTTTTGAATGTTTTTGGATTTTGCTTTTGTTATTGAATCTTTCCCCTGCTTTTTGCTGATTATTTTGTTGTATATATTGACAGGAAAATGGTGATATTGAAGCACAATGGATAATGAGTCAATTACTAATTTGGTTATACTGGCAAAACTGCAATGCTTTGAAGTTATTCTATTGTGCATGACTTGATTTCTTGGCTTAGGATGCACTCTTTTATGAATTGGATGTAACCTTGAAGAGATGTAGATTAATTAGAAGTGGTTGAGTTATGAGTATTGTACATAATGCCTTGTCTCATATTGAATGAATTGGATGCAACTTTGGGATCATTGGTTGTAAAAGGGATTTATGGCTACTATAATGTAAATCTACTTGATTTCTTGGCTTAGGATGCACTCTTTTATGAATTGGATGTAACCTTGAAGGGATGTAGATTAATTAGAAGTGGTTGAGTTATGAATATTGTACATAATGCCTGGGCTCATATTGAATGAATTGGATGTAACTTTGGGATCATTGGTTGTAAAAAGGATTTATGGCTACTATAATGTAAAGTTTCATATTGAATGAATGAATGAAGTGGCTTTGTTCTCAAATTATTTTGTCCATAAGTAAAGTAATATAAATTGTTTAGGCTATAATAGTAGTGATGATATTGCAGAAAAAATGTATAACACTATTGCAGAAAAATGCAGCCAAACTGTATGTTATATTGCATCTATAAGAACATCGGATTGCAGCCAAAATGCGGCCTGAAAAAACCAGAAAAATGCAACCGAAGAGCCAAAATGCAGATTGTGTTTACACTTGTATCAACTAAACTAATCCTGAATTTGTACCAAATTAAAATATCCAAAAAGCATAACACCCTGAATCTGTACCAAATTAAAATATCCAAAAAGCATAACACCCTGTAGCAATAGAAACTGATATTGCAACATATATAAATTCATAACACTAATGAGTGTACTTTGTGTTTACACTTCTATCAACTAAACTGATCCTGAATTCGTACCAAATTAACATATCCAAAATGTATCAACTAAAGTGATACTGCATTTGTGCCATGATTTTCTTCACATCTTTAGTGATTTTCTTCATCAACAACATATTCAATAAACATCCAAAATAACTTGTATCAACCATGATTTTCTTCACATCTTTAGTGATTGATCAATGTTGTGTTGTCCTCATCAAGGTTATCCTATAATTTAGAAGACAATGTTAGTAAAAAAACACAATATTTGACTTTGTTGAAAGTGACACTTATGTAGTTATTGAAACTTACCATCAATAAGTTAGTAAAACTAGTGACATCATTGATCCCTACAGGCACACTTGTGCTAGGTCCCTCATGTTGCACTTGTCTCTGAGAATCCCTTAAGTCACCATGTTTTCCTTTTTTTGGGAGTTGGCCATTTACCCTCCTCTGATCTTGGTTCTGCGTATAGAGACATAAATGTGAACTTTTTTATTTGACTAAAATTAGTATTGAAATTCAATATTTTGATAATTTAATAATACCTTAATTTGTGAAGTACTTGAACCACCTTTTTTCTGCTTATTGGTGTGTCTGCTCTCTCCCCAGCCTTTTTTACGTTTTGTGCCTCTTTTGCTTTCTTTATTTTTTAAGCTTTTTACTTGTGTTGAACCAAAGCTTTTTACTTGTGTTGAACCATCAATGTTACTTTCAATTTCTTCAACCTTGCTAAGAAACGCATTCACTTGAGAATCACTTACTTGACCATTTTGAAATTTCAGTATTAGCCTATCCAATTCATCAACAACTTTGGTAATAAAAGTGAAAGCCTCTGGACTTATACATGCTTCACTGGCAATCCTTATATCTCTTTTCTTCTATAACGTCCTCAAAACGACTGAAAAACTTGATAATATCCAAATCCACATTCATGAAACTTTTAATAATTGCATTTACACTTTCACTGAGTTGGGTGCTTCGCATTCCTAATGCAAAAGCCTTCTTCATGTGGCAAGATGCCCATTTCTCCTTCAAATTGTATACTCTTCTCAACCAACTGTTGTCTTCAGCATTGTGTTTTGCAAGGAGGGTTCTCCAACCTTCTTCAAACTATTCTTCATCGTCGCAGTCGTACACACACTTCGTAAAGTCACTAAGAAGATGAGATTCATCTTTCATCAAATTTCCTAAGTGCTTGATACAATTTTGCATCAAGTGCCACGTACACAAGCCATGGTAAGCTCCAGGCATAACCTCACCAAGTGCTTTTGCCATTGAATGAGCTTGATCTGTAAAAACTGATTGGGTCAATTTCTGCTTATGTGCCTCTAGAAATGTCTCAAAAAGCCACGTGTACGACTCTGCTGTTTCGTCATACAGTAGTGCAACCCCAAAGATCACTTCTTTTCGATGGTGATTAAATCCTGAGAAAATTGCTAGTGGTCTATGTGAACTATTTGTGCAATATGTCGCATCAAGAGAAATCACGTCACCAAAATATTCATAACCAAACAGCATTCTTGCATCTGCCCAAAATACATTAGTAATTTGATCCTCCACATCCATTTGATATGCATGAAAAAAAGAGGGACTTACAAGCGACATCTTCTGAAAATATTGCAACAGATATCCGGCTTCTCCATTTCCTAAACTTTTTTGCCTTCTTTTTCGGAGATAATTCTTTTGATCAAGGCGTATGTATCCCAAGTTGGTTCTGCCACCTACTTCCTTACTCATCAAATCAAACGAACTCCTTTGTTGAAGACCGGCATCATCTGCTAGATCAATTTGTTGACGTTGAATTTCTGAAACTTTTCGTTGAGGTGGCAACATATGAATTGTTTCTTGTGAGTGTAACAGATGGTTATGTTCTTGCATGAAATCATGCACCGTCCATTTTTCACCCATATTTTTAAGACCAATCCTTGCCTGACAGTTAGTTCGAGTCTCTTCTCTTGGCTTGATTGTTTTATAATCTCTTTTGTCTGGTTTTCGCAAGCCTTCTTTGCAACACACAAACCTGCAAGAAGTAGGTGAGCAATCCTTTTTGCTCTTGTGTACGTATTGTATTCTCACTCCAAATCCAACTTTTCCACCATAAGCAACCCAAAACTTCCAAGCATCATCAAAGTTATCAAAAATCATGTCAATCCTTGGCCTCCAATCTTCTTCCATTCTGTACCACTAGTCCTACATTTTAAAAAAAGAAAGTAAATAATAGAAACTCATGAAACTTGTATTGAAAACATGGGCTTTCAACTAGCAAGATAGAAACAAGACACACAAAACAATTTATCCTAAATAATACTAAGCATAGAGACACAAATATTATTAATAATCAAAATGCTCCATGAACAACACAGTTTATTAACAATTGAAACTTATTTTTAGATGATCTTGATTAGTGGGTTATTAACAGAAACTCAATAAATCTCACTCCAAGTGCAAGCTACTGGATACTTACAATAGGAAATTCTGTTGTGCAAAGCTTGCAAAGGCAATCAAACGGAGGAAGAATGATATGGCGGCAAGGAAGAAAGATATGGTGATATGGTTGCAAGAAAGAGGGATATAATGGTAAAGAAGAACCCTCACATGAAGCGATTTGGTGTAGTGTAATGGAATTCCCGCCCAATAAATATTGAGAGATTAGTGTTTTTTGTCTTTTATTATCTCAACCATTTGATTGATCTAAGGGTCGGTATTTGGAGAAGGAGAGAGAAGGAGAGAATCGGTGAAGGAGAGGATCCAAGTCCGAGATAAACTATATATTTGTATAGCAAAAGTTAAGCTCAAATAAGTGCTTATGTATAAGCTTGCATAAGATATTTTTGTAGAAGTGCTTATGTATAAGCTTGCATAACCTATTTTTATAGCAAAAGATAAAATAACGTTAAATTGTTTTTTTATATCCATAAGTTGTTTTTACAAGTTATATTGGAGAACTTGTGAAAAAATGTTGAAGAAATTTATGAAAATTGTCATAAGATGTTTTCGTAAATTCTCCCAAACAATCTCACAAAACTTATATTAGTAGTTAGCTTAAATAAGTCAATCCAAACATGCCCTATCCATGTTTCTTTATTGGTAATGCAGAACATGTTGAAAAATCATCTTGTGAGGGTTGCTCGCAAAAACATTGAAGTGCGGTTCATACTCGTGAAAGCATTGGATATAAGGTGAACATGTAGACATATTTAGTTGCTCCCCCCAAGCATTGGCACATGATGGTACAATGTTCATAACTCTTTTAAATTCATTTTATATTTATTATATTTTTTGAATAAATCAGTTGTTAACTTTTAATATCTTATTTCCTGTAAAAACTTTCAAATCATGCAAGGAAGCTGAAGTAATTGAAGAATACATCCAAAGCTGAAAGTTAGGTAAGAATTGTATGATTTGTCTACTTTCAATTTCTTGCTTTTATTTTTAGTTGATCATATTTGTGAGTAGTGAAAATGGAAGATGAAATTGATGAGGAGTGAAAATGGAAGATGAAGTTAGTTAATTGTTAATGGGTTCACTGCCCTTGTCGATCGTTATTAGGTTCGTTGCCTTTGTCATCCTAGAATCTATTCCAACATTGGAAAAGTACCGGATATCAAAGGAATTTAGTTAGACCCTTCAACTTTTAGAACATAATAACTGGATGAATTGATTTTCAAACGAGACCAAAACCACTAAAGGTGTTAGGTGTAGACTCATCTGAATCAAACGCTGAGCACCTTATCATGCTGTTAGGCAGAAAATGGTATCACTTTGTTTGCCAATTAGTGTCCATATTTGATTCTCTAATTTTACTTATCAAGTAGCATTGAGTTAACTCTTTTAATTAGAGTTCATTGAACATTTATCAGGAATGTGTATATTATGGTATGATTTTGATATGTCAATGTTAAGACATACATTCTTTGGTTTTTTTTAACCAGTATTATGATTAATATTTTCAACTAGTTCTATGATTAGTGTGTTATCAATAAAGTTATATTTCAATTTATTTCTTTAAATGTAGTATTATATTTATTGAATTTCTTTATAACTGATTTCCTTAGTTTACATAGGCAGCAATGCCAAAGCTATGGAGGAAAAGAATTTGCTTAAAGTATCAAACGAGAACTCTACACGTTTTGCAACTGTCCCTAATGATTCAATTCCTGCTCCACTTTGTTTATTTCAAATACCTAATCAAACCTCCTCACGACATGCATAACAAGAGACAGAAAGTTCTCAATGTGGAACTAATGTATCATTTCAACCACTCAATCAAACCTCATCGAAACCAGCACAACAAAGGGCTACATGTGTTGCATCTGTCCCCAATCATACAATTCATGCTTCACTTGGTTCACAAGATGTTATCACGTCTGCTCCTACACGGCTACACCAGTTGCTGCTAATCTATCATCTCAAATACCTAATCAAACCTCCTCGCAACGTGCACACCAAGAGGCTGAAAGTTCTCAACGTGGAGCTAATGTGTCATTTCATTCACCCAATCAAACCTCCTCTCAATCTGCATGACTGTGATTTCCTTGATTAATCAGGTGATGTTACAAAGCTTCTATCTTAAATAGTACCATAAATTTGTTTTCTTTTTATGTAATGTTGTGAATTAGAAGCACATGTTTAATACACTAGCACTTCTCTGCACATATGACCGTAACAAACGGGAATGGGTTACACAACCATGCATTGTGCTGATATTTTTTCTCTGTTTTTTTGTAGCACGGCGCGACTTTAGAATCTGTAGAATTTTCATGCTTTGAAGCAAGTGATGAAAGAGCAAGGGAAACATGATCCCACATCATTGTTGAGAGTGAATCAAGGTATTTTGATGTTTGTATCTTTTGTCATTTTATCTAGATGATGGAAGATTGAATAGCAACTGAAGGGAATCAAAATTAAAGGTTTATTTGCACTAGTTTAAATTAGAAGTGTAGTTTTAAGTTTATTTTAACATGCTGTTATATCTCCTTGCATTGGGGTGGGTACTACTAGATGTAAATGAATTCAATTGAGATAGTTTGATACTTAAATATGAATAATCAGGGACTCAACTTCAGTTTTAAAAGAAGTGAGGATCTTTTCTGAGTAGTTATGAGGCAGCTTCTATAGTCTTTTCTGTATTGCATTTTAGGTTAGCTCCTAGCAATGTTGTTGATGCAGTTATGAAAGCTATCCAAAAACAATTGCTTGGTGTTTACTACTGCTATAGTGAGGTCCCTTAGTTCTTGAAAAGTGGTGGGATATGTAGACAAAGGTTTGATTTGAACCATGTCATCATGATGAATTCAAAGGCATATTTCACCAAAGATGTGCAAAACCTATCTATTTACAAAGACAAAGAAAACGATGAACCAGTTGGATGGGTGGAGAGGCATGGAAAGGTCTTTTTACCCATTGGAAGAGTGAAGGCTACAAGAAGCTCTCGACCCAAAATAAGACTTAATCGAGCTTCATTCACAGCTGGAGTAGTTCACCTCACAAGACGCAGGGTTTATTGATGCCATATTATAAGTAAATTTCTATTATAATTGTAATTGTAACAAGCTTACGAATTGTCTTATACAAGCTTGTCAATTATATGTGATAGTGTATCAGCAGTTGTTACTGCCAGCTGCACTGATTGACAAGTCTTTAGGAGAATTTGTTTTAATATTTCAGTTTTTAATTAGCTAATAAAGTAGTGGCTAAAGATTAGGAGTTAGTTACTCAGTATTACAGCTTTGTATTTTGACTGTAGTTTTTCAATTCAAAAGCTTCAGTTTTTCCCTTCCTATTTTATGAGTTACGTATAAGCACCAACAGATAGGATTCCTTGGTTGATCGAAGCTCATATTTTGCCTGTGTTGTTGGCATTTGATTACAACTCAAAGATTCTTCACATTATGAACCCACCTTAGGAGTTGTCATCATTGAAGAATATTGCAGCCCAAAATATGTTACTCAATGATATTTTTGTTATTCAAATACTTGTGATTTCCTTGACTAAGTAGAGATGATATATTTTACTATGTATTTCTTAAGATTAACTTTAATCGCTGCAATGAAGTTTGAATGAATGATCACTACCCCAAAAAAAAAAGTTTGAAAGAATGATCAACTTTTATAAATGGCAGAGAAGTTTAGTGTAATATGTACTTCTTTAATTGTTATTAAGACAATATCAAAATCCGGTATGAAGGAGTAGAATATATTTAGGAAATGAAAGGGGATTAAGCACAACATATTTATCACCCAAGACATAAAAGTTAAACTAAATTTCCATGTAAAAACGTAAGCACAACCACAACAAAATTATGAGATAAGGAACCAATGCAACGTAATTAACCAAGTACCTTGAGTGTGTAGTCTTGCATGTTTTTTTGTAGAGGCTATCATGAATTTCATTTTCCCCTTATGGTTCTAGTTAAGAAAGGTGCTGAAATATAAGGCGTAGACAAACTAATCAAAAAATAAAAAACTAATAGAAGGTCTCTCAAAAAGCTTCATCCTATCATCCATGGAGGGAGTTTGATCGACCATTGTAGCCCGCAAATCCTGAAATCCATTGACCTCATTAGGTTCTGATTAAGACATCAAAACCAGAGCAACCATTGCTACCAAAACTGCGGAATTCTGAATTATTGGTGGTTTCAGAATATTATTTCTTTTTCCCGGAAAATCCACCAGAAAAAAATTGATGCTTAAGCTTACAATATTAGTTAATCCAAAAAATCAAAATTTGTGTGAAGTTGACAACTTATATAAACTCACTTAAAAACGATAAACCATAGATACCAAGAAATTAACAACTCTTAACTCGTTCTCGTTACTTTTTTTTTAATAGCAAAAATTATATTATAAATAGAAGATAAGTAGAGATACAAACACCATCAAAGGCCGATAGGTCCTGACGGACACTCAAACCGGATAGCGGGGGAGAAAAATATATCACTGAAATCACCTTGAGGTGGAGCACACTTCAAGGTCCCGTGACCTTAAGGTGGAACACACTTCAAGGTATGAAGTCAACACCACCACCAATCAAACTCAAATGGGTTCATTGGAATGAAAATCTTGTTTCGCCACGACATATGTAATATTCAAATAATGGAATATAATTTTTGTTTCATTCAATTTGTTCATCCAGATTTTGCTCCATTAATCCAAACATAACCTTAAGGTTTCGAAAATTGCTCTTATCCCATCACGTTTTGCTCACTCCCAACTGCACTTTTGAAAATGCCCTCAGCGTGACTTAAGTCACGCAGGTGTTAAACACAACGTGACTTAAGTCACGTTCAAATAGAACCTGCGTGACTTAAGTCACGCTGAACCCAACGTGAGTTAAGTCACGATGTGTGTCCTTTTAAAGACCAGACAACAACTCATTTCCTCTTTCACATCTAAAATCTCTCAAATCCAAAATTCCTTCAAGTTCAAATCAAACCACACTCCAGTAACAAGTAAGTTTTCATAATCAAACACCATTGACCTTTTATGTATTAATGTCCCATTGGTTGAAGCTGTTTCTCCATGCGTCTTCCTTAGGTTGTGTGTTCAGGACTTCAGGTCATGTTTTTGGTGATTTTGTGATTTATTAAAACAATTTTTTTTAAAATTTTTTTAAAAAAAAATTGTGGCTGGTAGGAGTTAAATTCCAATAATAGTTAAATTACAACCTTAAGTTTCAATTAAATTCCAATAATAATCAATTACATTTTGCTTCTGAACAGAAGTTAGTTACCTTATGTTGAAAAAATAATTACTGTTTGTAGCAACGATAATTATTAACTATGGTTAAAAAAAAAGTGATATATTCATCTTTAAAATAATACTCCATCAACCGGGAGCGGTTATGGTGCATAAGAAAATCCTTATGCACTGTGCATAAATCCCAATATAATTGCTTCCTACACCCTCAAATGAAACCAAACAAAACAAAACAAAACGAACCAAACGCGGAATCTTCAATCTCATCATCAACACCGTCGTTCATCATCATCACCATCATCATCACCGTACCGGAATGCCAAAACCATTTTGCTGTGGAAATGGTTTCTATGAGTCGTACTCCAAAACCATTTTGCTGTGGAAATGGTTTCCAGAATCTTCAATCTCATCATCAACACCGTCGTTCATCATCATCACCGTACTGGAATGGCAAAACCATTTTGTTGTGGAAAACCATTAGATGTACTTAATTGTTTCCAGCAGTTGTACTCCAAAACCATTAGATGTACTTAATGGTTTCCTGCAGTTTCCCAGCCATAAATCCCTCTAACATCACAAAGATTTTGAATCCAGTAACAACTTTAGATCTGAAACCGTGAAAACAAACAGTGACGAAACAGTAACATATAGCAATCAACACAGCACCACTGGATCGAAGAAGAAGAAGAAAACGCGAGGGAAGAAGAGGAGCGAACTGGTTTTAATCTTTAGATCTACTCCTTCTCGTTGTGTTTTTGCGCGATCCGAGTTCGGATTTGGCTTTAAAACGAAAATGGAGGTTGAAAAATGGCTTTAGTTTTTAAAAAGGGTGAGTTTGGTTCTCCGGTACGGCGCCGCCGCAGCCTCTGGCCGGAATCATCATGTGTGGCCGGAAGAGATGAAGACTCATCTGAATTGTAGAGAGAGAGGGAGAGCTTTATGTTTTAGTGAGAGAAATGTTTGAAGTAAATAAAGTTTGATTTGATGTAGTTTGAGAAGTCTTAGATTATTACACGTATACACTAGATCTGATGGTTGTGAAGTGTTTATGCACAGTGCATAAGAATTTCCTTATGCACCATAACTTTTGCCGTCACCCATTGATACAATAATATTACATGCTTTCTGCTGCTACATTTAATAATATATGTGAGAGAACCACATGATACTCTAACCTGTTGTTTTATGCGTTCAATATCTCATGCGGTATGCAAACGTGACCACACGATCAAGATATGTAGGATTAGATCAATGCCTTTATCCGTTAGGGAGTTGGGCAGTAATGGTCATGCTGTTGGAGAGCACCTCGTGTGGCATATGGTGCTACTAACTATTGTTGAGATAGGTTTTTAGTTAATTATTTTCCGGTGAACGATCGTTAACTCCTATTTGAAAGTGAATGATAATGTTAGAGGACCACACGATCGTTAACTACTGCCGGAGAGCATCTCAGGAAATTTATTGCGACTCTTTTTAAAACAACTTATACTGTTTTGATGTGATTCCCGAAAATTTTGCATGTGCTGCTGTCTGTTTTTTTCCCTTCACGTCTTTAATAACTAATTTGGTGTGTTTGAAACTGTAAAGGTTAACGGTATGGAAGTGTAGTAGAGACCCTTTGATTCAGTTTTTCATCATTTCCTTTTACACTTATTGAATAGCAAAGAAAATAGAAAAGTCGACACCTCATTTTAAGTATTGACTTGATCTAAATTGGTCTGGGAGGCCAAAAATGCAAAATAATGTAAATTTAAGGGGTTGATTTGGTATTGTTTTTTATAAAGGTCAAAATTATAAGATTGTGATATTTAGAAGGTCAAAACTGCAATTAAACCTAAAAAAAATTGAATCTTCAATTTTTTATCTACAAATTTCTAGGCAAGTGGTAGGAAACATGGATGCAGATTCAGTGCTGTAAAATTACAATAGTACCATCCAATTAAGATCTAATGGCTATAAATCAAAACTGTGTGACACCGTGTTGTTTCACTACAGCAGAGAATCCCAGTCCGTAGGACGGGGACATCCTCTTTCGTTTGTACATGTGTTCAAATGGAAGACGTGTATGCTGAGTTGATACAAAAAGGTTCATCACTCATTTCATTTCTGCTTCTTGTTTGATATGTTCTTGTGCTTCCTCTAAATCATTCTTCGAGAGATCTCAAGTTATAACACAGAACACATTTTCAAGCAATTCTCTCTATCTCAATACATTTTACTAGTTTTCCTTTTCCGTTGGTACACATTTTACTAGTTCCTTTGCCAGTGCTTCCTTACAACTCACTTCAGCTTCTCTCTCTCATTTCTCTACTCAAACAAACACACATTATTTACTGGTAAGATCTCTCTCTCTCATTTTTATTTTTTATTTTTTACCTTTTCTTATTGAATTTTTTTACTTGTGAGTTGTACAACAAAATTTTATTTTTGATCAATCAATTTTTATTGATTTTTCGGTGGTGTAGTCCATTTGCCCAAATGATCATAAGAATAATCGTAGGATTAATCTTTGTGTTATTGACCTTTTAGTGTCATTAAGTTCCTCTCTTGATAATTCTTGTCGCGATGATTGTTATAAGCTTCAGTAATCCTCTTCCAAAAACTATCTCCTTTTTGATCAATCACAACAATCGAGTCCTTTGAAATGTTGAGCCATGGTTGAATGAGAACTTCATCCTCATTTTTTTGGAATCTTGTTTTCGGCGTATTCACGACCAATGTGGATCCGATTTCTTAACCAAGATTAATGGTTCCAAGCCACCTTGACTGTGGCTAATAGTTTCAAAGCCACCTTGAGTACAAGATTGATGTGTTTTAGTCTCTTAATCATTTGATTGCACTTCACTACTATCCATTTGAACCTCATGAGACATAGTGGGGTTGGTTGATTGAAATGAAAATTGTTGATATTGATACTGAGAAGTAATGTGAAGTACTGTATGAAATGGGTAGTTTTCAAAGGGTTGATTATTTTGTGGATGTGGGCTAAAAGGGAAATTTTAAAAATTTGGATTATGATGCGGATTTGGGTTATGAGATGCACTTATAAAATATGAGGTGTTTTGTTGATTTGAGATACAAAGAGGATTGGCATCATTTTTGTATATAAATTGGACCGAAAACCTTGATTATTAGGGTTTATTTTTAGAAGAAACGTGTAGATTTTTTTTAGTAAGGGATATGATTAATAGTTAAAATTATGTATGTAAAAATGTGTTAAAAAAATAAAAAAAACTGTTGGAATTGTGCAAGTAAAAACACGAGTACCGTTGCAATAGCCGTTGGCCTGTGATACTCTTCAATAATAATAAAATAGTCATTGCAATACTAAAAGAACACACCTTTTAATTAAAAAAAAAAAAAGAGTCTTCATGTAAGTTATATGTTATGTCCTTGCTTGGCTAGTGCATCCGCAATAGAGTTGCATTCCCTGTGAAAGTGTGAAATCCTGCAAGCCATGGCCCTTTTCATCTCCATACCATTCAACCACCTATTACTTAATTATATTGACATGGTACCAGTTTAATATTCTGAAAATCCAAAACAACCTTTTGGCAGACACTTTCTAACCATATATACAAGACCATCCTATAATGGGAGCTATTTCAATTGAAAATTTAAATATCTGAAATATCTATGTAGGTTAATAAGTTTAAAAAACTGAAAATGTTAGCAAATTTATACTTTAAGCAAAAGTACAAAATTTAATAAATTATAATATTAATAAAAAAGTATTGTTAATACTTGCTTAAGTATAGGAAGACCTTTTTTTTTTTTTTCGGTTATGGAAGAATCATATAGAAATAAAAGGTGACCTATACATTGACTACTAAAAATAAAATAGTGATGAGATGTAACCCAAAAAAGAACAGTGACAAGGAAATATAAAATTCACAAATGATTTAGAAACAGTAAGAGGTGATGTTTCTTCGTTTGTTTGTAATGAACATAGTTTGTATAGTTGTTAATAATAATAACTGCATAGTGTGTCATTAATCAAACAATCCATTAGTTTTATTTTATGTTTAAACCTTAACATTTTACATAAAACGTATATTTTAAGTGTTTGACATTGATATTCCAACTATGTAAAGAATGTAGCTCTTGTTCCATTTTTCTTAACCGAAGATCACATGTTACCATCTTGCAGGGAACCTTTCAGGCCTGTGCATCACAAACCGAGATCCTTTGTTTGACCACAGTATCATGGCAGAGCTGATTGCTGGAGCATTTCTTTCTTCTGTCTTTCAAGTCACTCTTGAGAGGTTTGCCTCAAGAGATTTCAAAGGCCTGTTCCATAAAGGGTTGTTGGAAAAACTTGAAATCACACTGAATTCTATCAATCAAGTGTTGGATGATGCAGAGACAAAACAGTACCAAAATCAAAATGTGAAGAATTGGCTGGATCGTCTCAAACATGAGGTATATGAAGTAGATCAATTGTTGGATGAGATTGCTTCGTATGCACAACGAAAGAGCAAGATGCAACGCTTCCTTTCGGCTTTGACTAATCCATTTGAATCCAGAATCAAATATTTGCTAGACAAGCTAGAATTTCTTGTAAAGCAAACGGGTGTGTTGGGATTGACACAAAGAAGTTGCACTAGTAATGAAGGGGCAATTAGCCTGCAATCCTCAAAAAGATCACCAACTGCATCTTTGGTGGATGAATCATGCATATATGGTAGAGATTATGATAAAAATAAAATAATCAACTATTTGCTTTCAGACAATGACAGCGGCAACCAGGTATCAATAATCAACATAGTGGGTTTGGGTGGGATGGGTAAGACCACCCTTGCTCAGCTTGTGTACAATGACCACAGGGTGCGGGAGAGCTTTGAACTTAAAGCTTGGGTCTATGTTTCCGAATCTTTTGATGTTGTTGGACTCACTAAAGCAATTCTCGAGTCATTTGATTCTTCACTAAACAGTGAAAACTTGGAAGTACTCCAATGTCAGTTGCAAGAGAGGCTAACAGGCAAGAAATATTTGCTTGTTCTAGATGATGTCTGGAATGGAAATGGGGAAAGTTGGGACCAATTACTACTTCCATTTAATAGAGGATCTTTTGGAAGTAAGATTATTGTGACAACCCGGGACAAAGAGGTTGCATCAGCCATGAAATCCGCCAAGTTACATGATTTAGAGCAATTACAGGAGGGTGATTGTTGGAGTTTATTTGTGAGACTTGCTTTTCATGACAGAAACGTGAATGAATATCCAAATCTGGAATCAATTGGCAAGATTATTGTAAACAAGTGTGCAGGGCTGCCATTAGCGGTGAAAACCTTGGGGAACCTCTTGAGAAGAAAATTCTCCCAGGGTGAATGGGATAAGATATTGGAGACTGATTTGTGGTGTTTATCAGAGAGTGACAGTAGCATAAATCCAATATTGAGATTGAGTTACCATAATCTTCCTTCTAATCTCAAGCGTTGTTTTGCTTATTGTTCCATATTTCCCAAGGGTTATAAGTCTGACAAGAACAAATTAATCAATCTTTGGATGGCAGAAGGTTTACTGAAGTGTTGCATTAAAGACAAAAATGAAGAAGAATTGGGCAATGAGTTCTTCAATGATCTAGAGTCCATTTCATTTTTCCAACAATCAATATATTTTGGTGGCAATAAGAGTTTTGTCATGCATGATCTTGTCAACGATTTGGCAAAATCAGAGTCCCGAGAATTTTGCTTACAAATCGAGGGTGATAGAGTTCAAGATATATCTGAAAGGACACGCCACATTTGGTGCTCTCTTGATTTGAACGATGGTTCTAGAATATTAGAACAGATTTATAATATCAAGGGATTACGCAGCCTGTTGGTAGAACCACGAGGCTATGGGAATGAGTGTTTCATGATAAGCAGTGATGTGCAACATGATCTATTTTCAAAACTAAAATATCTGCGGATGTTGTCATTCTGTTCTTGTCATCTCACAGAGCTAGCAGATGAGATAGAAAATTTAAAGCTATTGCGCTATTTAGACCTGACAAACACAAATATTAAAAGGTTGCCTGACTCTATTTGTAAGCTGTACAATTTAGAGACACTAATATTGGAAGACTGTTCTGAATTGACTGAACTCCCTTCAAATTTTTATAAACTTGTCAGCTTACGTCATCTTTATTTGAGAGGCACTAATATAAAGAAGATGCCAGAGCAGATAGGAAGGCTAAACCATCTTCAAACGTTGGGTCATTTTGTTGTGGGAGAGCAGAGTGGGTCTGATATTAAGGAGTTGGGTAATCTCAATCATCTTCAAGGGAAACTTTGTATTTCAGGGTTGGAAAATGTGATTAATCCAGCGGATGCTGCAGAAGTAAACTTGAAAGACAAAAAATATCTTGAAGAATTGAATATGGAATGTAGTATCGTATTCAACTACAGTGGAAGAGAATTGGAGGTGTTTGAGGCTCTTCAACCAAATAGCAACTTGAAGAGGCTCACCATTGAATACTACAATGGCAGCAGCTTTCCAAATTGGCTAAGGGGTTGTCATTTACCCAACTTGGTATCTCTTAAACTGTATTGGTGTGGATTATGTTCCCGTTTTCCACCACTTGGGCAGCTCCCCTCACTCAAGAAGCTTTCGATTTCACTCTGTCAAGGAATAGAGATCATTGACGAAGAGTTTTACGGCAATAGTTCAACGATTGTTCCGTTCAGGTCCCTAGAAGTATTGAAATTTAAGAGGATGCATGATTTAGAGGCATGGTTTTGTCTTGAAGGGTTTCCTTTGCTTAAAGAGCTTTATATAGAATATTGTCCCAAATTGAAAGGGAATCTGCCTCAACACCTTCCTTCATTACAAAAACTGAAGATTTGTGATTGTGAAATGTTAGAGGCTTCAATTCCCAAGGGTGCTAATATCAGAGAGCTAGATCTATACGGATGTGACAGTATTTTGGTAAATGAATTTCCATCTGGCTTGAAAAGGTTTGTCCTTCATGGAAATCGGTACACCGAGTTCTCCGTGGATCAAAATTTATTCAACAATGTCACTCTTGAAGTGTTGGAGTTGGAATTCAGTGGCTTCGTACTGTGTCGCGCTTTGGACTTGCGTTGCTATAATTCTCTTCACACACTTTCATTAAAAGGTTGGCTCTCCTCCTCCTTGCCCTTTGCACTACACTTGTTCACCAATCTTCGTTCTCTGTATTTGTATGATTCTCCACATCTGCAATCATTTCCCGAGGGAGGTTTGCCTTCCAACTTGGACAGACTTGAAATTTATAATTGCCCTAAATTAATTGCTTCGAGAGAGGAGTGGGGTTTGTTCCAACTCAACTCCTTGAAATATTTCACTGTCAGTGATGACTTTGAAACCGTGGAGTCCTTCCCAGAGGAGGGTTTGCTGCCACCAACTCTTCGCACTCTTTATTTGAGTAATTGTTCAATGCTAAGAATAATCAACTACAAGGGTTTTCTCCACCTCAAATCTCTTAAATATCTATATATTCAGTCATGTCCTAGTCTTGAGCGCTTGCCAGAGGAGGGTTTGCTCGACTCCCTTTCTAATTTGTACATAAATCGATGTCCATTACTTAAGGAGCAGTACTACCAAAAGGAGGAAGGAGATTGGCTGAATTGAACAACAGAAATGAGATGTTGATGCAGGCAAGTACATCCCATTTGTTAGTTTTCTCTTAATTATTAGTATTATTTTTTTCTTGACATAATAAGACTATGTATTTAATGTTGAACAGTGGCAAGAGTCTATGACCTCTTTCTTGCATGTGACTCTGAAGGATCTTTCGGTTCCTGCGACCAAGAACACCCTTGCCACCAAGACGAAGCACAGGCACTTTCTTAATCATTGCATCAGTCCAAAAATATGTATACTAACTAAGAAGGGAGTTTTGGTGGATTCAATGGCATCCACACACAGAATTGAGATAGAATTGGCAGTTCTTCAATGTGCAGCCAATGCAACAGTTCTTCAATGTATCAAGGACAGACAGCTTAGCTAAGACTGTATTGTTACAACGACTCTTACTCTGAGGCAAGGAAATTCTTGTGCGGATTTTATGTCTCAACGAAGAGAAGAGGAAGATTATCGTGTCTCCCCAAATGGTATCTATAGCTTGATTTTGGTAAATTCCATTGGTATTTTGTTTTGTAAGCTTTACTTTCTGTTTTTCCAGTTTCTCTTTTATTTTCCACACTGCAGTGCACAGCTATCTATTGATCATCATCATCATCATAAGTTTTCCATAGTATAGAAATTCAAGAGTAATTTCATTGCCGAATTAACAGAAGTTATTTAGAATCATTTCATGACATTCTTTATTTTTAATTCATTGTATCTATTTATAAAAAAATGTGTTTAAATTGTTGAGATCCTTTTTCTGTTGGGTATTTAAATACAATTAATTTTGTGGACATTCATGTTTGTCAATTAGTTTAGAAGCATATGCTTATGAAGAATTTTTGAATTTCTTCTTAAGACAATGATGTTTTTTGGGACATATGAAGAAATATGGAGAAGATTTGCATTATTCCAACTTCAACAACCTTGGACTAATCAATTTCCCTAGGAGTTATCCAAACCAATTGCTTTGAGAGAGGAGTGGAATCGCTGAAATAAGATGGCTAGATTTAGTTAAAAAAAAAAAGTCTTAGATAAAAAAAAAAGTCTCAATCTACTATGGAATCTCTCCAACAGATTTTTAAGAATAAAAGTGACTTTTTTGGATAAGCAATAACAATAAAAGTGACTAGTTGATCATAATTTACCAATAACTAATCGTTTCAACAGTTGAGGACTAGAAGATTTAATCATCTACTGTTAGTGCTGGAAATTTTAGAATTAGATAAAATCCTTTAAAAAAGAAGGAACCATTTGTAGAAGAAAAACCTTAGAAAAGAGAGAGAAATTGATCTCGTATCTTTGAAAAGAGAAAATTTTGAGGCATACTTTTTTTTTATATAGACAAAATGACAAATAACCATTGAAACTCACGCACAAGTGGAGGGATCGGTGTTTGAACCCGCCCACGACGTTCGGCCTAAGAATTTTGGCATTTTTGTCGGTTGAGCTAGGACCTGTGAACATGGTGAGACATACTTAATACTCATATGATAATCGAGTGAGTTCGGTACATAGATTTTAAGAGACATTTTTAGTGATATTTATCCAACTTCTAACTGTCACATTCCAAATATTTTTTTATCACAGAGATTTATGTTCTTTGTAGTGCAAAAATAAATGATTAACGACCTCATGTGAACCACACCCACGCATACATTGTTGTTGCTAATTTAGAAGTAAGCCTCGCAGCAAAAGATTATCAGTAGTATGTATGCGATTCTGAAGAAGACGCCAAACAAAGATGACTTTTAGAGAAACCGCCTTGTGCCAAATTATGTATGAGGATTCATGAGTTGTAGCATATTCCATGCTGTCAATTAGTGATAAGGAGAACTGACTCTATAACGCTGAGTTGAATGAATATTCCATTGCCATCTATTGCTTTCGAATCTTTCTTCGCTTTTGTTTTTTTGCATTAAACTAGTATACATGTCAATGATAAAAAAAAAAAAAAAAAAAAAAAATCAATCTGAAATTGTAATTAGATGATGAAAGATTGAATAGCAAGTCAAGTGCTTTAAAATTAAAGGTTTATTTGCACTAGTTTAATTAAATTAGAAGTGTAGTTACGTTCATTTTGAATTTTAATATTATATCTCCCTGCGTTGGGGTGGAAACTACATTTCCACAAGATACGAACGAATTCAATTGAAAAAATTGCATGCTTAAATATGTTTAATTAGGGATACAAAGCTTCATTTTTAAAAGAAGTGAAGATCTGTTTGTAAAATTGGACTAAGGTAAATGCATAATGCAGAACAATGGATATTGCGATTGGTCGTTCCCTTTGGTCTCTAACTTAATTTTCCAAATCAATTTTTGGAACTGTTTGTGCTAACATTCTAGAGGGGAAGCTCAGTTTACACTGATCAATTGTCTCTGCTGACTGCTGTGTTAGTATTATTTACTTTTGTTCTGGTTTATGGCTGATTAAATTGAATTGTAAATGATTTGATATGAGAAAGTAATAACATGAAGCATTGTTTGGAGATTGTCCTTAACCTTTCGCAAAGACTCGAGTTTCTTCTACTGCAAAATCTCAACTCTAATAGGGTCAGTCTTTCAAATTAAATATAGATAAACCCTTCATTTTCACTTCAACTTTTTCCTTTAATCTGTTGCATTTATTATTTTTATTTATATGTTTTCTTTTAATCTATCCTAAATCTCGATCTACATTCTCCAGCTCCAGGAACAACTTGATGCAGCATTGTTGAAGATGGTTTTTATTTCTTCATCATGTACTATGTGGTTTCTTTGGTCGTTCATCGGTTATGTTTTTCTTAATTCTACAACTGTGATTGCCTTGATTAATCAATTGAAGACCGCGGTGAGTGTATCAATTCCCATAGTTTCTGACTTAATAAACCAACAAGTTACCACTCATGGGGTGAAATCTCATTTCCTCCTATGTAAAGAGTAGGTATGTAGTTTGATCTATTACTTTGTAACCTTTGTTATGTTTTATTTTTTTTTGGCAAGCTTTGTTCTTTATGTAAAATTGGTAATGTAAAAATAACCAATTTTCTTCAATTCAAACTGATATGCCTACTGTTTTGGGAAGTTTCCCTACTTTATCGATATTTAAAAACTCAGGAGAATTGTCTAGTGCTTCTATTTTCATTCCTATACGTTATCTTTTGGTGTGTTTGCCATGTAAATGTTGTTTTTAACAAGTGATATATATATATATATATATATATATATATATATATTGAAATAATATCAAGTTGTTGAATGTTGAGCATAGTTTTTTAGCATTTGGATCCAAATTAATGATGTGGAGTAGCAATTGGAAGTAGTATTTTTGAGAATGAATGGTTAGGTAAATGCTTATCTGTGTCACATTGGAGATAAGATACCTCATCTCCACCTCTTAGTTCATCACATCCATGATCTGGTCATCATTTTCTATCTATCATACATTCCTTCACAAAAAATAGGAAATTTCATCTTCCTCATCTCTCTTAACATGTTTCATTTTCTCTCCTTTAAAAAAATTAAAATGTTTCCTTTTTCTCATCTACAATACTACAATTGACTTTTAATAGCGGTTATTTTAACCTATAATAGCACTAAGGGCTATTAAAACCTCCGTTGTAATGTAATATATCCCACTTATAATAGCACTTAAAATGGTTTTTTGAACAAGTTTTAATAGCGTTTTTTGAGGAAAAAAATGCCATTATAGGCCCTATCTTTAATATCGATTTTATTGAAAGAACTATCGTAGGGCCCTTTTTTTAAATAAAAAAAAGATTTTAGTGATTATACTGAAAAAATTTAATCTTTTTAAAAAGTAATTTTATTAATCATAAAAAATAATATTATATAAGTCATTTATCTTATTCATTATAAAATAATATAACAAAATACGATTAAAATTTCAATAACAAGTATGGAAATAACATCCTTTATCAAAGTAAAATTACATCATTCACATTTCATTAACACCACTCACAAACATAGTAAACCTATAGTAATGTTACAGTACAAAAGTGAAAATACTTTAAATATCATTTTTCCATCATAAAATAGTTGTCATTCTCATGTGCAAGACACGTGATTCAGTCTCTTTGAAGGATTGTAGAACTATGAAATAAGAAAGCTCATGTCTGGCATAATCATCTATTTATCTAGAGGTGCAGACCCAAGTCAATTATGAGACATGGCGTTTTTTACCACGTTGAATTGATTCTTTATCCCACACATGAGGAGATAACAGCCACTACCATTAACATGATGATCATTAGCATACATGCCACGCAGGCCTGCAACAACACATAATCCACAATGACCATCACCTACGACAACCACCACATTTTCAACAAATTGATGCATGAACGATGATATTTGATCCTTGTGTGGCAAGTTGACTTGAATCGGAGGCGGGTTAGGAGAGTTATTCCTATCACACACACTTTTCCTACTTAAGCATGTAGACTTCATGCGTGAAACTTGTGTATCTATATGGAGAGATTCGACATGCTCCCAAAGAGAATGTGATCACTTAGCTGATTGTACAAAACATTCCACCTTGTATTAACCTTTTTTGGAGGTGGACACACATAGGTTATTTATGGTAAAAGAGATTGTCAAAACTGCTCTTTGATATGCATCTTCATATTGTAAACAACAACTTTAAATCATGCTTGCAATGTATAATCATATTTTAGGATCATGATAAAAACATGAGTATGTATTATGTTATGTTATTGGGGCCTTTCATATTATATTATACAAACAAATCTAGCACATTTCAAATTAAACGTTTGGCCTTATCAACATTGTAATTATCCTTGAACCACAACCTCTTCCAATGAACGTGAATTTCATCCAAACAAATGGGCACATGATGAGTCAATAAATTAGTGTTTTTTATATATTATTTGAGTTCGTTTTATTTAGATTTGATTTCATTTTATTTAATATTATTTCCTTTTTAGAATTATTTTACTTCAATTGCAAATTATTATATTTCAGGAACAAATATTCAAAAGAATAAGTCTTGGAGCAAAAGAAAGGGGTTTGGAGCTGATTCGGGATGAAAATACGAAGATTCGGTACAAAAATACGACGTCCCCTAAGTCAGAAGCTTGGCACGGCCGTGCCACATCCCAGAATCTCTTTTGCTGCTTTTCTGCTTCCCAGACAAGCTACCTATTAGTTTACTTCTGACCTAAAAGCCCGTGGTTTCTTGTGGAACATTCTAGTGTTATATTTCTTAGGGCTTAAGTCATTATAAACTATAAATAGTGTAGCTAGCTATCACAACAAATCATCTTTTGTTCTTGGAATTCAATAGTGACAATTGTCTTTCTTAATAAAAGTTCTTCTTTTACTTTCTTGTTATTTATTTTGTGTTCTTCTTCTCCTCTTCTATGGCTACGATGATCATGAGTGAGTAGACCTTTCTTGTCTTGGGATTGTTGGATAAGTCTAATGACGTAATCCTAATCAAACCAAATCATAAACCCTAATTTTATATAAAT
>Ga0228711_1001977_pt1 | contig 31022 bp, 13 predicted proteins | sample MedpolnodulmetaG_2_FD_177996 | JGI IMG/M metagenome (GOLD analysis project Ga0228711, IMG submission 177996) | Root nodule microbial communities from Medicago polymorpha collected in Santa Monica, California, United States - brown nodules | ecosystem: Host-associated > Plants > Roots > Nodule... | reverse complement strand
TTATATATATATATATATATATATATATATATATATATATATATATATATATATATATATATATATATGAGGAAAGAAAATGGCGGTATGGGTTTCCGAAATCTGTATGGTTTTAATCTAGCTATGCTAAGGAAGCAAGGTTGGAGGTTAGAAACCAACCAAGATACTATAGTTTCTAAGGTCTTCAAAGCTAGATATTTTCCAATGGGGGATTTTGTGGATGCAAAATTGGGTCATAACTCAAGTTTCATTTGGCGTAGTATCCATGCTTCACAGGTAGTGGTTAGAGGTAGCCTCAGATGGAGAGTGGGTGATGGGTCAAAAATAAGAGTATGGTATGATCCATGGATTAAGGATGAAGGGAGATCGTATGTGACAACCGCGGTACCTATGGGAAAGGGAGGCTTGGTAGTACGAGACTTGATTGACTCAAATGGTAAAGTGTGGAGAGAAGATGAGGTGAAGACAATGTTCAATGAAAAAGATGCCAAAAATATTTTAGCGATGCCTCTTATTGATGAGGTGAGTGCAGACAAACAATTTTGGCAATTTACGACTCATGGGAACTATAATGTAAATTCAGCATATCACTACGTAATGGAGCATTTAGTGAACAATAGAGGATGGAGAATGGAGGGAAGTTGGCTGAAACTTTGGAGGCTTAAAATTCCACAAAAAGTTAAGGTGTTTCTTTGGAGGGCAGCCAGAGAGTGTCTTCCTACAAGATGTAGGCTTCAAACTCGCGGTGTTCATTGTAGTGATCGTTGTGTGCATTGTAATAGCTCTTTCGAAAACGACTGGCATGTTTTCTTTGGATGTGAAAAGTTAGAACCAGTTTGGAGTGCAGCATATCTTTGGCACGTCATAAGGGAAAATTTGGAAATAGCGGATCGATTCGTATCTCTCTTCTTCCAACTACTAGATTTTTTGCAGCATGAACAACTCCTAAGCTTTGTGATGACATTGTGGTGCATTTGGAAGCGACGAAACGACAAGCTATGGAACGACATTGAAACTCAGCCACGCATTTCATTGCAAACGGCGCGGGAAGTGTTGTTACAATGGCAACAAGTTCGGGACAGCCAAGGAAGAAGAACACAAGACAACCATCGCACCATCGACCTTTGAGAGCAAAGACAAGAGCGGTGGAGTAAACCGACAGCGGGAGAAATGAAATGCAATGTTGATGGAGCCATATTCCAGGTGCAAGGATGTTATGGTATTGGCATGTGCCTTCGAGGAGAGCAAGGGCAATACATAGCGGCAAAGACGGCTTGGTATAAGGGCCTTCCACAACCTCATGAGGCGGAAGCACATGGTCTGAAGGAAGCAATAAAGTGGCTTGGTACTATGAGTCAACCTTCGATGTCTATTGAACTTGACTGCAAGCAAGTGGTTGATGGCATCTCTAGCACTCTCGGGGTCAATTCCATGTTTGGAGCTATTCTTGATGTATGCAAAGCTTCACTTCAAAAATTTCAAAACTTTAAGTTAAGTTTCGTTAGGAGACAAGCAAATAATGTTGCCCATTTGTTAGCTCGAGAGTTCATGATTATATGTCATCTTGTATTGAAACTAATATTATTAATGAAATGAATTAATCTTGTTTTTGTCCCAAAAAAAATTACTCTACAATAAATATTCAGAACACGGTAGAATACTAGCAACAAATTGCTATTAATTTACTTTATTAAACGACTGACTCTCCCTCCATATACATCATCACACCAAATTAAGGAGACCCTAAAATTAAAATATATCCAAACCAAGATTAACCATCACAATCTTCTCATTTTGGGTTGAGTATACCCAAAATAACATAACCATGCAACGAATGCATTTAAAGTTTTTCAACCTCTTGGGATGCAAGTTCACTAAGGAATAAGATTTCCTGGTTAAGTGCAGTAATAGCAGGGTTAACAATATGATATTTAGCCATTAATGCATTGCATTGTTTAGGTCCCTCACCAGCAACTTCGCAATAATAACTAGCACTTTGAGGATCCTCATTAATTTTACTCAAGGAACTTCTAAAAGACTCAACAGTACCATCATAAGCAAAACCTGCACATGTTTCAAGTTTTGGATTTTTTTGTGCCAATCCTTTAAGTAAAGCTTGTTCTTCCATTGCTTTTTTCAGGGCGATTTCAACCATAGCCTTTGAGAGTTGTTTGTAATTCTTGGCTTTCGCGATTTGTGGGCTTGATAGAACCTTGTTACATTCTACCTTGTTGGATGAAGCAGCGCAAACTAAGGAAACTAATGGTCCTTCTTCTTCTTCTCCTAAACCAAGAAGAAGTCTTGCATTTGCTGCAAATGGTGAATGAGAAATTAGAATCAAACCAAGGAACATGGAACAAACTGTTGAAGTATTCATTTTTTCTTTTTTTTAATTAGGGTTCCTTGGTTTGAAGGGAGTGTGTTTGGTTTCATAGGTGTTGGGAGTGTTTTATAGTAGAAAAATTCCTACACTCTTACCTAACACATCATTCTTACACCGAACAATTAAAATCTAACACCTCATTAAAATAATAAAAAGAATTAATATCATAATTTTTTCTCATTATTTGTAATATTTCTCTCTCCTTTTTTTCACTTTCTTTATTCGATAAGAACTACCCACCACCATTTAAGTTTCCATTTTCTTAATTAAAATCATACTTTTTTTTAGTAACGGAAATTCTAATTTAGGGTAACGTCCTTTTTAGAAATCACAGTGATTGCGATGCTTGGGAAACGCTCTGCTCCAATAATTTAACTTGCTGGCCTTTTATTTTTTCAAGTCAAAAAATAGAATTGCATTCGATTGTTTTTTATTGGCCCCATGTTTGTTAACTGAATCAAATAACAAATTTTTATTTTCTTTCTTCCTTAGCCAATCAAACAACTACTATTTACATAATTTTTTTTTTAAAGACGTAAATATATTATTGTAACTTTTGTCAAAAAATATATTATTGTAACTATGAATTAAGTAACATGTATCTTATTTTTGATACATTATTGATATTAACTTTTTAGATATGTTATGGATCTCTTTTAGATTTGTCGAGTATTGTCGATTTTCTAACGTTATGTATGGTATGGTATGGACCTAGTAATCTTTTTTTTTTTTTTTTTCTTTCTCTTATGTACTAAAAATTACTTTTACTTTTATCATAAGATAAGCTGGGTCTCACAGTTTTTGTGAGATTAAAATGGTTTTTCACGATTGATACAATATTATACGTTTACGCTTCATGGAGAGAATTGGTTTATGTATTCGTCATAATATGTATTACATGTAACAGGAAAACAAAATATAATTAGAGCCAAGTGGTAAGGAATTCAGACCCTTAAGCAAGTGGTTATATTTTCGATCTTTGACTTGCCTATAGAGAATACTCCACAAAACCGTCAGCACATTAATACCAAGGATAATCCACTTTTTACAGTGCCTAAAACGAAATATATGTAGCGAAAGTTTTTCAGTATCATAACTAAATATTTACACAAAGAATAAAGCCAAATAAAGATGAGATCCACATATTGGACAGTTAAAAAATGGGGAAAACATAATCAAGACACTTTATCTCTTAAACAACTACAAACATATATTTATATGCCTTCCCAAATAGCTAGTATAACCACAAAAAGTAATCTAAGTTTTTATACCAAAAGTTCAACTACTTAACTCCGTCCAATTCAAAATCTGATCAAGGAGCACTTTCTTTTCCATCTTTACTATCCAAGTAATCCCACATCAGCTATGTTCGACATCGTTAAGATATCGTAAAGACAAACTGTACTTGTCATTGGCGTGTTTCCTTTGACGAGACATAGTTTCTGCTTTCGGTGACATTTGAATTGGCAAAGACATCTTGTGCAATTTCCCAGTTTCCACTTCTTTCCCAACTCGAGTGCCTAGCATCAGATCGTATTGTGGTAGCTCGATGATCTGACGACAAAATTGAATCGGGTTCAGCTGTATTATGGGGCGCACCATTGCTCCCTCTACTCTGAATGTCCTCGTCGAGTTGCTCAATATTCCTACGCTGTGATATCTTCAATAGATCTTCACCGATATCTAGATCATCTTCAACCTTAGGACGGCGATCTCCACCTAAATCATCTGGTTCACGTCCCCGGGAAATGACTGTAGTCAGCGGCCTTTGTACCTCCTCTTGAACAAAAGCCCTGAAATTGTTCCTTGAGGGCTTTATTTCTGTGCAAAACACTTCCAGAAAATTATTTAAACAACCTCGATTAAAAACATTGATCCTGCCATCAGCTCTGTATCGGAAGTTTTCATAGGTCGTCTGCAAAACAAAGAGCACTAATCTGAATGATGAAAATATTCATGGAACGCAGACCTTTGCGTATTAATTTCCACATAACAAATAGTACAGTTAATAAGATATATGAACATAAACATGATACAGTTTTTATCCCATAGCATGCCTTGTGCATTCAAAAGATTTGCAGTCACAAAGAATATTGTATTTCTAATTAATACACTTTGGAATTAATTCTTTGAAAATCGCCCTTTCAGATTTCCTTGGTTTGCATAGTTACAAACTACTCTAAGAGTACCCCAATAAATGAGATACAATAAATGATATAGAAACCAGAAATGTAAAAGAGAAATTGACTGACCTGGTTTGTGCCTATAAGGTACAAATGAAAACCAGTTAGTCCACCAACAAACCACAAAGAGATGAAACAATAGGCCATTAAAATAACAGATGCAGGAGATTCTTTTATCGCCTTCCACACTGTCCCAATATCATTATTATCCATCAGAACCTTGATGTAAAATGCTGAGAAGGAAAACACATAGATGCACAGAATTGTTGCCGAAGAAACAAACATGAAGAAGTAACGGTAGTTCCTCTGCACATTGGAAAAGCCCAAAATAAATTAGAACAAAGGCCAACGAGTAACAACCCAAGCACATCAATGAAGAAGAAAACATGTTTCATGAATGATTGTGAACATCATACCAGACCGATGCATTGGCCCACCCAAGGGCAATGGTGATCGAAACGTTCAACACAGTTGTTACATATGGAGCAATGTGAGCAACGAGGAGGGCGATACAGCATACAAGTTTCACAATATTTCACCTTTACAGGAAGGCCATTGACCATTACTTCTTTTGTTCGTGGGAACTGAAGGCTTGGCGTTTGTTGTCCGGCTACTGTAGAAGATTCATAACGAAACTCTTCTTCTGGTGGATGTGAATTCCTCGGAATGACACCCGGATCACGTGCAGAAGTAAAACAGAGAAGCACCAGGACCTAAAAGTATATACTATGGGATTATACTGTGCATATAGAAGATCATTACAAAAGATTGGAGAAAATCAATAGCATAAGAATAAAACTGTCACAAAAACAGCTCTCAACCTTACTATAGTAAAATCAAACAGTATTAGGGAAAAAAACAATAATAGATGCATCACGAGACACAAACACGGACACGATACGGAAACCGACACCAATAATAATTTGAGAAAATGAAATAATTTAGTGTAATCATATGTGTAGGTGTCGTGTCGGACACCAACGCGTGCCTGACACCATGACACATTGACACACCTAATTCGAGGAGTGTCCATGCTTCATATAACAGGTATGTAGGAAGATGGTCAATATATATAATATATTAAGATACACTAACTTATTTTAAACTGAGACTATGGACATTAAACACAAACCAAGTCCCAACAATGGAAATAAATGGATAGACACATTAAAAAATGAAAGAAACATTTAACAGAACTTACGTGGATGGTAAAGAGAATTGCCACTACTAAAATAGCATATCCTGAATAATATGAAGAAAATGCATGCCGAAGATGCCTTGCTACAAATACACAAAAGATGATAACTGGAACAATAATCAATGACAGAGTGATAAGCAGGGACCTGGCATCAGGTCCAAATACCAACCTCCCTCCCAATATGAATTTCTGAAAAAGATTCAGGAGATAATTACGAGATATGGTAAAAATTAATAATTAGCTGAAAATAATTCACAAGAAAGAAAAGAACTTCTGAAATCAGCCAAAAGATTACAGCATTAACAGAATGCTACATTGTTCAAAAAAGACAGTATAGGAGATTGGAAACCAATCTGAAAAATATATAAAGAAAAGGCCCTGATGCATTAATAGTACAAACTACAAACCCAAAGTTGACTAGAAAACCAAAACACTTCAGTACTCAGTAGGTGCAAGTGTGCAACAGAGAAGTGGCCTATATATAGTATCAATATCAACTTATTTTACCATGTTTATGCATATACTTCTATTAAGACTTAGTTCAACTATAATTTGATGTACGTGTTAATAATCCTATCATGCACTATATCTTTCAGACTTCAGAAGTCATTATTTCTTTGGGTTCTCACCCTGTACTTTATCAATGGGGTAAAACAAAACATGAAACATAATCACTGCTCAAGTCCTCCAGACCATTTAATCCAACCAATTTAATATTCTACTCACAAACTTTACAATTTATATTTAGTTAGTGTTGGGGAGTCCAGAGTCTAGGGGAGTGCCAGGAGCGGGAATGGACTAAAATTCCAGGACCCCTAAGAGACCTTGACACCGCATCTCCACCCAAAACATTAAGACATTATGTATATGGTCACCACTCTTGTATATCCAACACTGCTCTCATTCATAATTGATGTGGGACTTAATCGCTCACATTTGAAGCAAACAGTCAGAAATCATTTCACAAGGAGAATGCAAATGACCTCCATGATAGCTCTACTCAAAGCACATAATCACCAAAAAAAAAAACCTGACATGAATGTCATCCTTCTTCAATAATCAACAAACATTGAAAGCATAACTGAAGGAGCAAGCCAGTGATTGTAATCATATCTGACATGATTTTATTGTTTTACATGAAAACAACCATCCAAAGATACAAATGGAAAATTGATCAAAAGCTGAAGTTTTGCTTTAGCTACCTCTCCCAAATAATAACAAATATACTGAGGAGCAAGCCAGCTGTAATCGGGCACAGCAGAACACGGACCCAACACTCACAATTTTTTTGGTTTTAACCCTCCGGTTCCTACGAAATGAGGCCTTGTAATCATAAGTACAAAGTTCGGCCCAAAGCTAAGTAAAGTCAAGCCAAATATGTTTGAGTCTGGATTCGAACTCGGATTCTCTCGAATCACTCGGTTGACCCACTGATTATACAATTGTAGAATCCCCAAAACAAACAAAAAAATACAATCTCAGCATCCCAATAATACTCAACATTCAACATACACCTAACTAATAATTCAAAGAAGAAAATACATTTCATGTTAAATAAAAAATCTCATTTTTACTTTACTTACACATTCCAGCAACAAACAAATCACAGACCCAGAAATCTAGAACATACCCAAATGAAAAATAAGCTAAAAATAGAAGGAAGAATGAAGAAAAGAAGAGAACTTTACATTACTTCCTTTCCAAACTTGGTACACGCGCTTTGCTGCCATGAATACTCCTCCTGCTGGTTGAAACTAAGCAGGGAGAGAGAAAGAGAAAAAGGGTAAGACCCAGAAATGGAAACTGTTCATTTGCATTTAACTGAATCAGAGAGCGTTGGATTAAGGGTCAAAATTTGTGGGCTTTGTTTTGTTTTAGAATGCGATGCAAAAGCTTCAAGCAGAAGAAAAAGAAAGAAAAAGGAAAGAAAGTGTGGTTTTTCAGTTTTTTAGCCGAGGAGAGAAAAATATTGTGTGGTGAAAAAAGAAAACTTGTGCTTCTTTCATTTCATTTTATGACTGTCTATGTCACAGTGAAAATTGTTCTGACTATCTATTTTTTACCCCACTACTAGTGGGGTCCATATTATAGGGGCATGATCCAATGGTTCTGATGAGATACTCGATTGTTTTTCATTTGTCACAGCCTCAGAGTGTGTAAGGTTGGTCATGACAAGAAATTAGTGCAGAAGTTTGTTTTATTCAAATGAAAAAAATGAAATGTATTTCTACACTTTCACACATGAGTCTTGATCACATGCCTAGATAAAAAGATTTAACCATATACCGGTTAAAATACTTTATTTTAAACACATCAAAATACATATTATTTGATTATTTTAAAAAAGACATTTTTAATTCATTTTTATTTTAATTTTTTTCACTTACGTGTATGTCTAAATCCATTTTATTTAAGTTTGCGATCAAAGAAGTATTTGTCGTTACACATATGATTTGATCTTCCGCTAACACAAATAAATTGACTTCAAGTCTAAAATTTTTGTATTTGGTATGTTGTATACAAATTGTGTCTTAAACCATCAATGAGGTTTAATGAAAATAACAAATATTAAAACTCAAGTGTGAGTGGTTACTCTCGTATTGGTTAGAGATGAAAGATATTTTAGATAGATAAGATAGCTAACCCATATAAGCTTAAGATTTTTTTATAAAGATGTGATGTCAAAATCTTTTTGGGTCTTGAACTTTTAAATCACCGTCGCTTTTGGCGCTCCTCAAATTTTCCAACAAATGGTATCAAAATCATGGTTCAGCTTGCTGGAGTAGTGGAATTGAGATTATTGTGTGGATCAAGTCTAATGATGCGGGTGGCTCACACTTGAATGAGAAATTGTTGAAATTCAAGTGTGAATGATTATTCTCCCATCAATTAAAAATAGAGGATATAAAAGAATAAGATCATACACATAATGTCTTAAAGTTTTTGATGAAATTGTGACGTCAAATTCTTTTAGAAGTGACTCAAATTTAAGAAAAAAATTGTTAAAATTCAAATGTAAGTGATTAAGTCTTACATAGTCGTTCGACCATTGTTGCTTAGGTTTTACATAGAAAAAATTGTTTAAATTTAATTTTCACCGCCATATATAAACATTTTTTACGGTAATCATACACATACCTAATATAAATAATTTATTTTTCGTAATAGTATCATTTTCTCTTTACATCAAATCTATACCTTTTCCAATATTAAAGGAAATAATGGTTTGAGATGGCAATGCATGGGTCCAAAAAAGCAGAGAGGCAAATGACAAAAGAGAAGTGTCCAACCTGGCTTTGTTGGTCTTAGCTTGACCGTGGCAGATTGAGATGCTCTTTAACGTTCCTCCCTTGCCAAAATTTGTTACTTTTTCCTCATAAAAATAATGATGAATAGTCCTTGCCCAAGTTGTTGTTTAAAGCATTACCTAAACCAAGGTATCCTCATAGCAAAGTCAGCTTTTTTAAGCATAGCAGATCTTTTATTCTTAATTGTGCCTTTCTTGTTCTGTAATCTGGGTGCAACGCTTTTCCTTTAATCTGGACTGGAGTACGCTACATGCAACTAACTATGCACAAAAAAGTGTAAAAATGGTTTCCCCTTTGAAATCCACACCCTCTGCAACAATGACTAGAAGTAATTTTATGGGCTCAATTTATTCCTCATTTCGTAACTAATATTTGTATTTTTTATTTTAGAAACATGATGGATTGTTATTAAATCTAACACAATATTCATTTCTCATAGGTTCCACTCAAAATTTGACAATATGCTTACTTTATAGGCAAATTATAAGTATTTAATCCGTCAAAATAACATCCAATTGTCCCCGTGAGCTTATCTCACTTGATAAGGGATAATGCATATTATATGCAGGGGCCGGAGTTCGAACCCCGGACACCCCACTTATTCACCTTTAAGGTGAATTTCTCTAGCCCCGACCAAAAAACAAAAATTTCAATTTACACAAACTACGGTTATACAATAGTTAATATAACAACCCACTTGGGTTGACCTCGGTTTGGGACATGATAGTGTACTCAAAAACTTAGGTTTTATTCCCTCTTGTGCCAATTTGAGTAGATTAATTTAGTTTCTTAAAAAAAAACAATAGTTGATATAACAAAATATCAAAGTTAAATACCACTGCTTTATATAAATTTATTTAAAAATTGTGACGTCCTTGTTGTTAACTTAATAAGTCTGATTCCTTCAAAACCAAAAAACTTAATAAGTCTGATAGTTGACGGTTGAGTACGGGAACCTATTATAAAAACGGATAAGAAAATTATGTTAAATATTTGTATTTACCAATTCCATAAAAAAAAAATATTCCTCTCTCCGTCCTAAATTGTATGACGTTTTAGACATTTCAGACATATTAAGAAATGCAATTAATATTGTGTGAAAAAAAGATATTATTAGTTGTTTTACAAAATTGTCCTTAATAAATAATATGGGAAAGATAAATGAAAGAATTGAAAGAAGAGAGAGTAATAAATAGTTAAGGTTATAATAAGAAAAGTAACATTAATGTTGCATTAGTATTGTAAAGCGACATATAATTTGGGACAAATTTTTTCCCTAAAGCGACATACAATTTGGGACGGAGGGAGTATATGTTTGCATATCACTTTGAAAAGCTACATTGACACTTCTTTCCTAGTATGGCTACGGATAGCATTTGGATGATATTGTGGTTGGTAATATTGGTCAACCACAATGTCACAAGTGTACAGAAAAATAAAAAACTTTGTGAAAAAGAGAGAAGAAAATCACATGTGATATTGTGGTTGGCCAGTGTCACCAACCATAATGTCACCGAAATGAGAAATGTCATTGCTTGCTAGGACGGTGCAGTGGTATCCTACATTTTAAGGTTAGTTTAAATTTGAATTGATATAAAATGAAACGGGAAATCTATCCAAAAAAATTTAAATCCGCGTAAAATCAAATATTATTTTTGGATGCCATTTTGTATAAACTGCTCGATCGACTTTGTGGATAATTTTTTTCTAAAATTGAAGCAAATAAGCAAATTTAACGGATATTGTTGGATTAGGATTTTTCGAGATTACAATACTTTTTTATGAAAAAGTGTATTTAATCAAGATTCTTTGCAATTTAAAAAAAAATTTTGTAATATTCAATAAATACTCTTTGTGATTAAAAAAAATCTTTGTGGTATATTCATAAAATCTATGATTTCAAATCTTTTGAAATAATAATAAATCCATAAAATCAATTCAAATCCTTTAAAATCTTATGACGTAAATCCATTGAAATCCAAATTGTAAATCTTGATAGTCTTAATATCCAATACAACCCCTTAATTCTTTTTTTTTTTTTATTATGATAATATATTACATTAATTTATTGTTTACCACATAATATTTTTTAGGGAATTTTTACCACATACCAGGTAGTATGTTTCAAACATAATCGATCATTTTCATTCCATAATATTAATTTCAAATATATTTTATATTGTATTTTTTTTATCAAATCTATGATTTTAATGTGTTTGTGTAATACTAATAAAAAAAATTACAATTGTATTTTGGATATCCAAATTTCGATCTAACTAAAACCGCATTTAATTGGATGGGAAGAGGTCGGGTTTTAGTTTTTAAAGATATTCATATAAAATAGACTTTTAAACAAGTTAGTAGACCATAACAAACTTTTAAAAGGTCATGCTCAAGCCTAAAAAAAATAAGCTTATAACAGTCACCAAACCAAGCTTAAGCCTTATATTTTTGTGCTTAGACCTTGCAAATTCTAACTCGTCTAACATATTTTCACCCCTAATTCCTATCACGCTTCTTGCCCAAGTTGGTGAAACTTGGTTTCCTTTCTGCATTAATCTGGGTTAGGAGTCTTTCGTAGATCAAGTTGTTTTTGAAATTGACTCTAAATAGGTGGTATACAATATTCTTCCCCTTCCTCAAATATATTAGAGTTAGGCCGCATCATCAATCAATAATTGTAAAACTATCCTTCAATCAAAATCGAGTATATTAGTTGACAAGTCAATACAATTTCTCATTTGTTAGCAAGGACATTCATATATAGTTGCAACTATTTGTAATTTATGTTTCTCCTTGTATCGCTCGGACAATTGCCAATGAAATGAGTGAACTCTTCTAGAGAAAAAAACTTGATGTTGTTTATAGAAAGAAGGCTTTAATATGTCTTTTGTCCCTGTAATTAGGGGTCATTTAAAAATTGGTCCATGTAATCGTTAATCCTGGCAAATCACCCTTGCAAAGTTTAATCATTTAAAATTTCGTCCCTCTCCCCAGTTAATCACTGCCCAGTCTCAGATTAGTGACATGGCAGTGATTAACTGGAAGAGGGACGAAATTTTAAATGATTAAATTTTGTAAGGGTAATTTGTCAGGATTAACAATTTCAAAGACCAATTTTTAAATGACCCCTAATTACATGGAGGAAATACATATTAAAGCTTAGAAAGTAAAAAACTTGCGACTGATGAATGCGTTTATAATTTAATATTACAAGTGTAGTTTAATATATAAATTGTCGAATAAAAGAGGAAAATACTCATTATGATCGAATAAACCATCAACTTACACAAAGTATCAATCTCGCTTCAACTTAGTTACTTAAATGCATAGTAGTCAATTATAGCGGGATAGTGCATAGCGCGATGACCGCTATTTGATAACATTTTTGACAAATTACGTAAATAATACTATAAATTATAAACAAACATATATTTAATATAAAATTAAATATAACATTCAAATCTCATGAAATATTCATAAATCATAAAAAACACCCAAATCTTATGAAAGTTTTTACTCATGAATTATTTATAAATCATACAAAACACCCAAATCTTATGAAAATTCAACATAGTAGTCAATCTCGGATAGTGGTGCGTAGAGGCCGACCTCAAAAGTGGGATAGCGTTTTTCTTTTTTTGAAGCAAGTGGGATAGCGTGTTAGCGCATAGTTGCCACCGATATTTGATTATTTTTTGAACAAATTACATGAATAATATTATAAAGTATAAACAAACTTACATATTTCTAAAAAAAAACTTATATTTAATATAAAATTAATTATAACACTCAAATCTCATGAGGCATTAATAAATCAAAAGATAGAGGAACAAATAAAAAAAGGCTAAATTGCATTTTTGGTCCCTTAACTATTTAAATAGTATCACTTTGGTCCTTTAATTAAAATTCGATTTATTTTGGTCCCTTAACTTCTCTCTGTTACACATTTTAGTCCTTTCTGTTAGTTTTAATTCAAAAACATTAGGTTTTCTTCATCTTCTTCTCCTCTTTTTCATCTTCATATCATCTCCATCAATCTTTAACAACAAGAATCCCAGAAAAATTTCAGAAGAAAACCTAACGTAATTGAATTAAAAATTAACGGAAAGGACCAAAATGTGTAACAGATAGAAGTTAAGGGACCAAAATAAACCGAATTTTAATTAAGCAACCAGAGTGATACTACCTAAATAGTTAAGGGACCAAAAATGCAATTTAACCATAAAAAAAAATCATAAAACAAGATAAACCATAAAACAGAGGAAGAAAAAAAGAACAGAGAAACCTTACAACAGAGTCAATTTGATTTTAATAATCCCCAAAATGCCCTAAAATGAATTTAGAAATTCGGAAACCATACAAAATATTTTAAAAATAGTGTCAATTTAAAAAATTTCAACTAAAATCAAATAACGGCTGAAGCGGCCGCTATCTGCTCCGCTATACCGCAATAGCACCGCTCTCTCATTCCGCACCGCTACGACAATTAGCGTAGTGGTTAGTCACCGCTACGCTACACGTGGCCACTATCGTCGCTACTGACTACTATGCTTAAATGTATACAAATAATAAATATTTTTTAAAGTATAAGAAATATATCACTTTATTCTATGCTATTAAGATGTTAGAGACTATCACACAAATTTCAATATGGTTCACTATTAAAATGCAGAGACTAGCATGATACATTTTCATATACTCTGCAATATACTATTTTATATATTTTAAGAATTTCTTTTTATATATCGTAAAGACTGTCCTCGTGAACTTAACTCAGTTGGTATGAATAATGCATAATATATGCAAGGTCCGGAATTTAAACTCCAGCCACCACACAAAAAAATTAGAACTCCAACCATACAAAAAAAATTTAGACTATATCGAAGATTGTAACTCTTAGGCTCTGTTTGGATAACTTACAACTAACGGAGCAGAATGGAACATAATGAAATGGAGCGGAACAAATATTTTACTCCATTGTTTAGATACTTTATGATAGAATGAAACGGAATGGAATGAATTATAACATTTTTATTTCATTTGTACCCTTTATTTTAAAAATCATTGTCAGCTCTTTAATTTTCCTTGTATACTCTTTTAATATATTACTTAACTAATAAATTATAATGTCAAAAAAAAACTAATAAATTATAATAAAAGAAAAAATTTCATACCAATAATCGTGTTTCCTATATTGTATATGTTTGACCCCTGACAATATTTTCTAGCCTTTTCATCGTGTTTGGCTCACGGTTAAGTCTTGCCTTACTATTCGAGTTCTGATATTTCAAATTTCAACTACCAGAAAAAATTAATAAATAGTAGCATATGTAAACCAATACTCAAAGACAAGGAAAGCAAAAAGTAAAGAATTATTGATCGTTAAAAGCAAAAGGAGTCTAAAAAAATTGGGTTACCGTGTTGTAGTGTAGGAGACATGAGCAGTAGAGATTCATAGAAGATGAGAGCAAGAAGGAGTTGAAGATGGAAAATATTAGTGAATGAGGGACATGAAATGAAATAGAGAATGTAAGGATGAAATTGTAATTGTATCATTGATGAGTTTCATTCCGTTGGATACACCTCAAATTGGGGGAATGAAAAATTAGTTAAATGAGTGGTATCTCTTACTTATAAATGTTAATCCGTCTCGCTAATTTTAACCTAATTTTTCCCTCCACACTTTTGCTTTAATGTTTATCTAAAATAAAATAAAATTATATTCCTAATTAAATGCTATTTTTTTGGAAAGGAATAACTGTTAATCCATCTCGCTATATCTCTTACTTATAAATGTTAACCCATCTCGCTATACTTAACTTAATTTTAACCTAATTTTTCCCTCCACACTTTTGCATTTAATGTTTATCTAAAGTAAAATAAAATTATGTTCCTAATTAGATGCTATTTTTTGGAAAGGAATAACCGTTAATCCATCTCGCTATATCTCTTACTTATAAATGTTAACTCATCTCGTTATGCTTAACCTAAGTAAGAGATTAAGTTAATTATACTTAACCTAACTATTTTGTTACCTATTACCGTCAAACATTACCTTCGATATGACCCGTGCATTAGCACAGGTCGATGGTCTAGTGTTATTATGAAATAAATGTTAACCCGTCTTACTATACTTAACACAATTTTTCCTCCACACTTTTGCATTTAATGTTTATCTAAATTAAAATAAAATTATGTTCCTACTTATATGCTATTTTTTTGGAATCTCTTACTTATGAATGTTAACCCGTCTCGCTATACTTAACCTAATTTTAACTTAATTTTTTCATCCACACTTTTGCATTTAATGTTTATCTAAAGTAAAATAAAATTATGTTCCCAATTATATGCTATTTTATTGGAAGGGAATAACCGTTAACCCATATCGCTATACTTAACTTAATCTCTTACTTATAAATGTTAATCTGTCTCGCTATACTTAACCTATTATGTTACGTTACGGTACCAAGGACGATGTCATGGAAATATTATGTTATGGTACAGTACCAACGTCTATGCTTCTTAATATTATGAAATACTATATGACAATCATGACATTCATCTATGCTTCTTAATATTACCTTCGATATGCTTCTTAATATTACCTTCGATATGACATGTGCGTTAGCACGGGTTGATGGTCTAGTTGAATATTATTTTTTCACAAAACCAAACAATGAAATGTGGCTTCATCCCACTTCATTCCATTCCACCAAGATTTAGATATCCAATAAGGATTTAGATCATGATATTGATTTTTATACACTCAAGATACACACCAACACAAAAAATAGCACTACAATCTGATTTTGTTGAATGCAGATGATTTATTTTCTTGCACCAGTTGTAAAACTTGATACGCTACAGTAAAATTTGTTGGTGAAAAAGGGAAGTGAGGAAAGCACCGCTAACACTAACGCAACGCAAGAAGAGTTTAGTTTCTACCAGAAATCAAATTCCCTATTCAAATTTCTTCCATCATTTCATCATCCGTTTCACACCCCCAACCCTTTTTCTCGCTTCTGCAACGTTCCCTTCGTTTCCATTTTCTCATTCCTCTTATTGCCAACTTTTCTTCTCCGGTTATTCATTCATATGGTAATTTTCTATTCCCTCTTTCTTACAATTTTTTTTTCCTTCATGTTCGACTCTATGTAATAGCAAGTACATTATTATTATTATTTTGAAGGATCCTCATGCTGCTGAAGATTTGCCTCAATACATTCATATCAATCAAAATGATTTTTTTATGCGAAGGTTAGTTACTTAGTATTCATTTTCTTATCATTTATTTAGGTCATTCAATTTAATTTGCTATCTTATGCTTATGATTGGAATATATAATTTGATTCTAAACTTTGTTAAAATTATTATCACTCGGTAGCATTACCAACTGGTTTTGCTAAGTTAATTATCAGTTGCATTACTGTTATGAGTTATTTAGGTTATAGGATAGTTTGATGTTGCTCTGTCTTCAACTTTTCTGTATTCAATTAAGGTTACTTTGGATTAGTTTCTCTCTTATGGTAGGTTCCAGGGCCAGCCCAATAATTTTCAATATACGGCGACGCTTAAATCAAATTTTATAATACGCGACTTTTTTATCTGCGTACGAGGCCTTTTTTTCTTTATAAAACTGAACACAAATAAATTTTTGTTGGTGGGCCGAAAGCAAGGGCTTTAGTGGTCTTACCCTTGGGCCGGCCCTTGTAGGTTCTCCTCTCAATTAACATAAGTTTAATTGCTAAGAAGCTTTAGCACTCAATCCATCTCTGTTGCTGCTTCCCGGTAACATCGATCAATCAATTAACGGCGGAACCTTCCTTTAAGTCAATTGAGTGCCTGACTTCTCTATTGATCTGACCGGCTAGATTGAGACTGAGAGTAAAGGTACGAATCGGCTAAAAGGCTGAGTCCGAGATTGGGAGAAGAACTAGCAAGAAATGCCGAATTCGCTCCGCATCGTTAGGTAAAGATCCCCATTGTTGAATCTTCCTTTAATGGATGTATTCTTCAATGTAACTTCTGGTAAGAATCGCGTAGCTAATAGATATTTTGACCTATGTCATACTGGGCGACCACATATACCAACTCTACCAGCCGGCGGATATATCAATTTTCTCATCGCGAAACTTTTCCATATTGAATTAATCTCCCAGCTAGTGGATATTTTGATTTTGTTTAAAATGTTTTGATGTGTCATGTTCATACCAATTCTCTTATCCCTCTCTTTTTCTGATTATAAAACCTCTGTTCTTTGTTCAGTAGCAGATTTTGCCCTTCCGCCTCGCAACCAAAATATTTTGAATATCTTTTGCTTGTGTACTTCGCCAAATTAATCTTGCGCAGTGCTTGTATTTGTTAGATAGGCTACTACGTACGAAATAAAATCATCCCTCTGCTTTTGTAAGAGTACACCTCTCTCTTTCATCTTTAATGTAAATTTAGATGAATAGCTTGAACTGTGATAGCAGTATGCATACTCTTGCGAAGACCGCCAGGACAGCTTTACAAAGTAAAAACCATCATTCTTATGGGCTATGCATTTCCCCCCACTTGTGCTGGATCTTTAGTGAAAAACCCCTTTGTTTTAGTTCTACTAAAATGTTTTAGTGCTGAATCTTTTGTTTTTAGCTTTCAATTGATTTAGTGCTGAGCTTTCTCTAATATCCTTATTGCTATTCGCCTAAAAGAGTAAACTCTCTAGAAATTTCATCCGACTTCTGGCCTTGTGGGATAGTTTTTAGTCAGTGGGATAGAAGGTGGTTCATTGCCGATGCCCTGAAATCAAATATCGCACTAGCCACTTCACTTCCAATTCCATTTCTGTTGACGAACTCATAAAATCTCCCGCTGTCACAAGTTATCTAGTGCCTTCCTGCTTCATAATACAGAGGAGGAAGTTGGTAACAACATCATGCAGTAGCAGAACATTATATTGTATATAGGAATATAGTTTTCTAACTTAATCAATTAAAAATTTAACTCCAACCTTGTACCCTTTGATTTGGAGGGTAGGAAAGGTGGAGTGTGGAGTATAATGGAGTCTATCCAATCGAATTGTATTATATCCTATTTAAATCCAAACAATGGAATACCAGCCCATTGGGATTTAGATCCCTCACCACCAATTTCACCAATTCAAAGGCTATGGTACAAGGACCAGGCCAGAGGAATGGAAAATTGAATGACTATCGAATCAGCATTCTTGAGATATCTTAATGTTATATTAATGCATTTACACTTCTCTTTATCACTGTGCAGGCATAAGAAGCAGAAGGAGGAGGATATTGCTATATGTGAATGTAGGTATGATGAAGATGATCCTGACAGTGCCTGTGGAGATGGGTGTCTAAATGTATTAACCAGCACTGAATGCACCCCTGGATTTTGCCCTTGTGGCATCCTTTGTAAAAATCAGGTGAGTTCGTGTTTGTGATGATATTTGTTAGTCTTTTGCACTATAACCATCCTGCAGGTAGTTAAAAAGTTGGTCAAGAGAAGTTATTAGTTATTACTATTTGCTTTAACCTGTGTCTCTGAAGGCACTTGTCATAATTTGTTGCATATTTTTTTTTTTGAGAGGATAATTTGTTGCATATTTGTATTCTGCTTTCCCTGGTTCTTTTTTTTCTACAAGTTTCTTAGTAGCAGTCAAGTTTGCTCGTCTTGAATTTTTTCATATCCTATTTTCATTGCATACTTTTTTTAATCTTTGACCTACTTAAACTTTACTTCAGATGATGCATTGAAGCTTACGTCAATTCAGATATGATATATTCTGATATCAAGAAATGTTTTAGATCTTTCTAGTCAGTTAACTTAACTGGCATAACTGGCATTCAGTTATGAACAAACTAGTTAGTTAATATCAGTCTGTAGTTTAATCGGTTACTCTGTACAACTTTTCTTCTAAGTAGTGCGGCTATAGATATCATTGCAATCGGAAGATGAATTCAATAGCTTTTACCTAAAGAAATATTCTCGTTTTCTTTCTCTCTTCTCTAGATGAAATATATTCATGTTCCATGTCTCATGCTTGCAGAAATTTCAGAAGTGTGAATATGCAAAAACAAAGTTATTTAAAACCGAAGGCCGAGGGTGGGGTCTTTTGGCTGATGAGGAAATTAAGGTAATCATATAATGAGGAAATTTAGGCCTTAATATGGTTATTTTTCTTTTATTTCAGTAGTGCCATACGCTCATTTATTTATTTGTTTGTTTATTTCATACAGGCAGGACAGTTTGTCATTGAATACTGTGGAGAAGTAATATCATGCAAAGAAGCCAAGCGCAGATCCCATACTTATGAAACTCAAGGTCAAACATCAATAAAATCAACGTTTCTATCTGATTAGTATTTAGCTTTATGTTTTTGTAAAACTTTTGTTTGCTTTTGCAGGTCTTAAGGATGCATTTATCATTTCTCTTAATGCGTCTGAATCTATCGATGCAACTAGAAAAGGAAGCCTTGCAAGATTTATAAACCATTCCTGGTAAACCACGTCAAACAAAAATCCTAATATTAAATGAAATGGACCTGCCAATATGCAAGTATTGTAGACCTGTTTTGTTGTCCTCCTATTTCCCACTGCCCAAGGTTTGACATCAACTGAATGCTTTTATGTTTGCAGTCAACCAAACTGTGAGACAAGAAAATGGAATGTCATGGGGGAAATAAGAGTTGGAATATTTGCACTGGAAGATATTCCTATTGGAACTGAACTGGCATATGACTATAATTTTGAATGGTTTGGAGGTGCAAAGGTTCGCTGCCTCTGTGGTGCGCTCAAATGTTCTGAATTCCTTGGAGCAAAATCTCGTGGTTTTCAAGTGAGTTTTAGTTAATATTACTAGTAACCTATAAATTTTAAAACGCTTGAAAGCAAATTCATTGCAATTTTTTTATTAGTTAAGCCTTTTAAATGCATGGGCATGATGTTGACTGTTGTAGACCATGAGTTTTTAAGACCCACTAATAGCTTGAAATGTGATGGCTAGGTGTTTTTTTAATTCTTTTGATATATTACGGTTGAAGTTAAACAGTACTGTAAATTGAAAATTCAGTGTTAATAAATAATGAGGCAGGCTCTTCTATTTGATTTGATTATGTAAGTTTTGATATAGTGGAATGCATGCTCAAATGATGTTTTTTTTTTATTTTTTATGAAAAAGATCTAGCAGTTGTAACAATATTGAAATAGCTTCATTTCCTTCTCTTTTTCATTGATTATTATTGGTTTTAATCAATCTACTCTTCTTCCTCGTGTTTGGAATAATCGGAGCAGGAGGATACTTATCTATGGGAAGATGATGATGACAGGTAATTTATAATTTATTCTTTTCTGTGCTGTATTCATCTCTAAAAGGCTGCTTTCGTTTTATCTGTTACTGACTGGATATCTATGTATATGTCAATCCTTCCCCACTCCTAGACCCCATAATGATGAGATCCTAGCACAATAACTTGTGCTTGATTGAATCTGCCCCCACTTTTGTGCTTAGTTTTTTTTGTATCAGATCATTATATCAAACCTGAAAGCAATTCAAAGTATTTTATTCAATCTCTTCCTTCCTCTATATCCAAAACCATATAACTTCAGCAATATCAAAGTTTTATTCTTATTTTACTGTCTTTTTTGCATGATTACTTCATTTCATATTTCTTGTCATATCCCGTTGACTACAGATACTCAATTGAGAAAATTCCTTTATATGACTCTGCGGAGGATGAACTCATGTCAAATGTTGGTGGACAGAGTGAACAATCCATGGCTATTATACTGAAAGCTGAAGAACCATCGGAGTCCACTGTTTTAAATATTCAACCACTGAATTCAATTGGGATCAATGGCTTAGGTATTCAGAAAATGAAAACTGAAATAGAAAGCGAGGACATGAGGTTGTACTCCCAAGATACCAAACAGGATCTTCCCCAAAAAAATGCAATGATATCGCGCATTCGAAGTAACACGGCAGGAGGAAAGTCCATCTCTACCAAAAGATCAAAGGGGGGAAAGCTTAAAAATCGCATACAGAAGAAAATTGATGCAAAGTATGCAGCTGGCCTTTTAGCATCAAAGGAAGCACAGGAGGAGATTTTAGATTATGAGGTATGACGTTTCTTATGCATTTCTCTTAAGTGCCAATTACTGAATATCATCATCTAGCTTTCAATTATGTTGTTATTAGTGGACTAAAACTTAGTTACCTTGGTATTTTAACTTTGTAGTTCCAAAGATGATCATTTTAATAATTTAGTTGTCATTTCATAGTACGGTCTGGAAGACCCTTGTTATAATTTGTAAGAACATAGATCTGTTATAATTTCTGCCAAATGCACACATCATCTGTCACAAATAACAGAACATCAATTTGAACTTCATCGCCAAAATAATTGAATTTTCAGGCATAGCTTGAATGAGAACTGTCATGAATCACGGTCATTGTTGCTTTATTCGTAAATGCTTCATTGTCGTTTGATTATGTGCAGCATGTGATTGTCATTTATATTCTCTGGTTTTATGTTCATCTCATTTAAAGATTTTCCATGCAGAAAAGAAAAGATGACGCTACAGAAGCCCTTGATTCTTTATACAATGAAATACGGCCTGCCATTGAAGAACACGAGAAGGATACCCAAGACAGTGTATCTACGACAGTAGCAGAGAAGTGGATACAGGCTTCCTGCCTAAAACTCAAGGCGGAGTTTGATCTTTACTCGTCAATTATTAAAAATGTTGCTTGTACTCCTCAAAGGGCACCCAGCCAAGCAAAAGGTATTGAAGTTGATAACGAAGACAAAATGAAGCTTTTGACGTTCTCGCCCTCACCTAATCCGTAATTGATGATTCACAGAATACATGGACAACTCTGAGAACATTTTTATTTTTTCCGAAGTTCATAACAAACAGAACCTAGGACCTGATAAACAAATCCAAAATCTTTGTTATTTTTCCATGTTATGCTACCTAGTGCACCAGCACTTGCAGTTTGCCAACCTGAGAAGTTATCAAAGTTTACTGTTTATTTCGTCTTCAAAAAAATATTATATGTTTACTGTTTATTTATTTATGTATCGTTAAATTGCTTAAACAAATATTATGTGTCCTTAAATAACTACACAAAATTCATGAACCTGTGTGAAATTGGACTCAGATTGATACTTCCACAAGGAGTCCACCATAAAACACCATTGACATTAGTTTGAGCAGCTGCAACCCATCATATTCATGGGTGACTTAAGTATCACATTACCTTTGAGCATCAATCAAATTAATTTTTTGTTTCAACAGAAGGTGCTCTTAAATTTATTGTCATGAAAGTCAATGTTATGATGGTAGGGAAACTCAATCATTCACTCCAAGGCTCTAAAGTCAACTATTACCAACTAATAACAGATTATAATTTGCTCCAAAAACAAGAAAACAGAGTATACTTGTTTGAATGATTAAGTCCAGAGAAGCAAACAAAAACCATTGACTGGTCTAGTCAACTATCTTAAAAACAACACTTTCCACGAAACCCTTTTATTCCTTCCACTCAACTTACATACACCATTCATTCATTCCATATTAATTTTTTTTCCCTTCTCTCTTAAATCTCTAAATAAATTTACTCTCTTTCTTTCTCTCTTGCCTTGCATGGATCGCGCTGCCCTAGGCGTTCTCGCCGCCATCGCCAGCTTCTTCGTCGTCACAATCATACTCGCCGCCATCATCCTCATCTGCCAACACCGCAAAACCACCCAAACCCGCCGTAACAACCAGATCCGAACCCGACCACTTCGAAACCCAAATCACTACCCAACCAGCTCCTCCTCCCTCCCCGTCGACGCCAGCTGGTCATGGGATCCAAATCTGAAAATCTCCATGGAAGAACTCTCACGCGCTACTAATAATTTCTCCAATACCCTCATCGTCGGCGATGGTAGCTTCGGCTATGTTTACAAAGCTTGTCTCTCCACCGGCGCTACCGTCGCCGTCAAAAAACTCTCCCCTGATGCTTTTCAAGGCTTCCGTGAATTCGCAGCGGAGATGGAAACGCTAAGCAAACTCCGCCACCATAACATCGTCAAAATCCTCGGGTATTGGGCTTCTGGACCTGAACGGTTACTCGTTTACGAGTTCATTGAAGAAGGAAACCTCGATCAATGGCTTCATGAATCATCTCCAACCTCTTCCACTCACCACCAAAACGATGAGGTTTCTATTTCAATCGATTTTATTCGTTCTCCTTTGTCTTGGGTAACACGTGTCAAAATCATGCGTGGTGTTGCTCATGGGCTTTGTTATTTACACGGGCTTGAAAAGCCCATTATTCATCGAGATATCAAGGCCAGTAATGTTTTGTTGGACTCTGAGTTTGAGGCCCATATAGCTGATTTCGGACTCGCACGTAGGATGGATAAATCGCATTCGCACGTGTCAACTCAGGTGGCAGGTACTATCGGTTACATGCCACCTGAGTATCGAGATGGGTCTAATGTAGCAAACCCGAAAGTGGATGTGTATAGTTTCGGAGTGTTGATGATTGAAACCGTGTCGGGCCATAGGCCCAATTTGGCTGTGAAATTGGAAGGAAGTGATATTGGGCTTGTTAATTGGGCCAGGAAGATGAAGGAAAGGAACACTGAAATGGAAATGTTGGATGTAAATATTCCAAGAGAAGAAGGTTTGAAGGAGGAGAGTGTTAGGGAGTATGTACGTGTTGCTTGTATGTGCACTGGTGAGTTACAGAAAGATAGACCTGAAATGCCAGAGGTTGTTAGATTATTGGACTCAATGCCCATATGAAGAAGCATGTTTTATTGAGTTTAGAATTGAGAATTGATCATCACGTTCATGTAAATAGAAACATTCAAATGAAATACTGTTGCAAGCAGGATTAGTTGATGTATTAAAATTGTATTATTATTGCTATAAAATTAATTATATTAGTTTTCATTCAGTTGATAAATCATGTAGACAAAAAAAAAACATGTAACCAAAAAAACGGTTTTAAAAATTCAAGTGAGCACATTTGTTGTTCTTGTTGTTGCCAATTGAGTTTGCGTAACTAGGAGCTTGTAAATTTATGTGTTTTGTTCTAATTAAGTAATAAATAAAAAGTCTTTTAAAAAAAAGTAATAAAAAGTGTTTTATTTTCTAAAATAAAAGTTCTTTTAACCAAATGGTTGGACACAAAATGGCTGATGAGGACAAATTGTCTAGGAGAATTCAAGTTTAAATTCTAGTTAATCCAATAATTCATCACACATTATTTATCTCTTGACCGATCATATTATATGATTTATTTCTTTTCAAAATTGGAAGGTTTAAACAATGAAAAAAGATAAAGGATAAGAGTTATTTCTTAATTTTTTTTTTTAAATAATGTTATTTCTTAATTATAAGTATGTAAATTCAGTTTGAACTCGTTTTTTACAAAATATTTCTCTAAAACAAATAATTGAAATTGGAATTTCTGTCAATAGGTATGTAAATTCCTTCATATGCGTGTCTTTACTATTTAAAAAATAACGCAATATGATTTAAAGACCGATTAATTTAAAAGGTCAATCCTATCTTATATTAGCGGATACTCTAATTAAAATTAGAGCAAAACTTTGTCTGGACCATATCCGTCTCCTAATGTACATATTTGATGGAAGTCCAATTTTGCAGTTTATGTTAACTAGATATCCAAAGTATATTCTTGAAGCATCGTTTCTAACTGACCCATTGGTTACATGATTGAGTAAGTCACCGGTAGACCGATCATTCTCCACCATATCTTGTAAGATAGTCATATATTATGCACCTAATTACAAGTCCCACATCGTTCAATTAAGAAAGTGTGTCAGTGTTTATATATGAGCAGTTTGATCAACGAGAATACCGGGCTTGGTAGCGCAAGCCTATGACCCAAGTGGGGGTAATAAGGTGTCGGAAGTAGCCGGTGACATGTGGTTGTGTCGGAAGAATCTTGGACGGAGCATCCTTGAAGGGAGTGTCCTGAGATGGGTTTCGATAGATTTGGACTCAAAGCTCAGGACGGAATGACCTGAAAAGTTCAGGTTAGTGCTGTCTTACCAGAGCAGCTCTCTCAATAAGTGGAGGTAATTCCAGTTGCAATCTGCCGAGATATCCCTACTTCCCAACCCTGTCATCTGGCACAACCTTCATTTTTGTTGGAAGGAAATTGCATATCAGAAGATTATTTTATTTTTCTATTCACCCATAGACATAGTCAAAATAGGATTTTGATCCATAGACATGATGAACCACAAAAGCAATGGAAGAAAGGAAGGGTTTGATGTTATCCGCGTCAGTGGCCAATCTCCAACGCGTGTATAATGCATGTGTGTTGAATTTTTTTTCTTTCTATAGGTATAATTTTTTCTTTCTTTTCTATATGTATAATAAATAATTTAAAATTTGAATGATCGTAAAAATAGTTAAAATGTACAAATATTAAATGACTGGATGTTGAATATTATCCCCAATAAATTGTTAGGATAACAAAGTGTTCACACTTAAATTTTTATTTTTGAGCAAGTTCACACTTTAAATTTAATGTATTAACTCGGCTCGGTTATCGACTCGACAAATGTATTGAATTATTGAGTTAATGATCGAACCACTAAATCATTGGTTGAACCCCATGATTGAACCATATTAAGGCGAATAACTCAGTTAGTTTACCCGGTTTGAATATTAAATTTTTATAGGTATTTAACCAGGTTAAATCGGATCGAATGATGCATTGACCACGTAAAAAACTTAAATTAACATGTATTATTTTACCCTCAAATATATCACATACATCTCATAATCCACCTCCACAACATTCATTACATTCGTCTAATAATTACGGTACTTCTCTATCTTTTTATTATGAGCATTTTCATTTGTCTAAATGACTGAATCAGACTTATCTCATAATGTTCCCCAAATAAATCATAATCCACCACTTGGAGAATCTACTAGAATTCACAAACCATATGAATATTTACAAGCATATCATTGAAATCTAATCAATAGTACTATTACTATCTATGATACATATATCTCCGACTTATTATCATCCTCTGCTGAAACTTGTAAGTATCTCTCTTATTCACATAAAAATACTTTGCTTTATCTCTTTCATCTATTTTCCGAACCCTCAAACTATGATGATGAAAATTTAAAAAAATGTTGCTAAAGTGGAGTTAGAGGCACTCAATAAGAACAAAACATGGGAGTTAACATCCTTGCCAACTTATAAGAAGGCCATTGGATGCAAATGGATATTTAAGCTCAAGCTTCTTGCTAATGGTACTATTGAGAGATACAGAGTCATGCTTGTTGCAAAAGGCTTCACACAAACGGGCATTGATTACATGGTTACTTTTAGCCTAGTGTCAAGATGACAACAATTAGAGTTCTTCTTTCCATATTAGCCTCTCAAAACTAGCCTATTTTTCAACTGGATGTCAATACACCATTCCTTCATGATGACCTTAATGAGGAAGTTTACATGCAGCCTCCTCCCAATCTTGCTTTAACTAATCCTACTCAGGGTTAGGGGTGGGAAAAAAAACCAAAAACTGAACTGAATTGAACCAAAAAAAACTGAACCATTACTAACAGTTCTGAAACTGAACTGAAACAGTTCAGTTCGATTCGAAACATTTCAGTTCGGTAACTAAAATTCATTTTCATTTGTTTTTTTCATATTTTTTTCAAAGGTATCAATAGTAACAGTTTAGTTCAGTTCGGAACAGTTTAGTTCGGTTTGAAACAGTTCAGTTCAGTTCGAAATGCAAACAGTTCAGTTCAGTTATTTTAAGTTTAGCAAACAGTTCAGTTCAGTTTGATTAAGTTTTCATCCCGAACTGAACCATGCCCACCCCTAATCAGGTTGGCAAACTTCAGAGATCATTGTATGGCTTGAAAGAGGTAAACATACTGAAAAATTATTGTCTTCAGGATACACACAATTCAAAGCTGATTATTCTCTCTTCACCAAGAAAACTCCCATTGGTTTTATTGTTACCCTAGTATATGTAGATGATTTGGTCTTAGGTGGGAAATACTCTGATGAGATTCAACACATTAAGACATTGTTGGGCAAAAATTCATTATCAAAGATCTAGGAGTTCTCAAATATTTTTTAGGGTCTGAAGTTGCAAGATCACAATCTAATATTACTTTGTGTAGGAGAAAATATACTCTATATTTACTACAAGATACTAGCCTCTTAAGCACAAAGCCTTGTTCCACTTCTATGCAGCCACAACTCTAACTACACAAAGCATATGGAGAACCTCTGTTTGAACCACCTTCATATAAAAGACTCACTGACAAACTTTTGTACCTAACACATTATAGACCAGAGATAACTTATGTTGGAAGCAAGCTTAGTCAATTCCTGGATGCTCCAACAAATGAGCATATGCTGGGAGGGTTACATGTTCTTAAATTTCTCAAAAATAATCTTGGTTAAGGATTATTCTTTAGTTCATCTTCACCATTAGCTTTGAAGGGGTTCTCTAACTCAGATTGGAGAGCATGTCAAGATACTAGAAGATCCACCATTGGCTTATGTTTTTTTTCCTTGGTACCTCTCTCATAAGTTGGAAAAGTAAAAAGCAGTGTGTGGTATCAAGATCTTCATCGGAAACAGAATACAGAGCTCTTGCACAAGCTACATGTGAAGAACAATGGTTTCTCTACCTGTTGCAGGATTATCTCATACCTCACCCAACACCCATAACCCTATATTGTGATAATAAATCTGCATTACATATAACTGCTAACCAATATTCTATGAGAGAACAAAATACATAGAAATTGATTGTCATGTTGTTAAAGACAAATTGTAGGCAAGAGTAATTCATCTGCTACCATTATTCTCAAAAGAATAAGTTGCTGACATCTTGACTTAATCATTACATTCTAGTCATTTCAACATCTTACAAAACAAGCTTGAAACAATCAACAAACTTGAATTGCCCTAATTGAGTTCTGTGTAATTTTAAAATTATTTGAAACTAAAATTTAAAATAAATTGGATAATAAACTGATAGTTTAAATGATTAAAGTAAACTTGTTTGATAATAGTCGTTCTCTCGCGGACTTATTTCACTTTTCTATTAGTTTATCTCATTTTGTGTTCTACTTCAAACATGGTTTGAATAAATAGTAATTAACAATACATTTGTATGTTATTTTATATTCATCAGGTAATTCAACCCAAAATTTTACCAAATAATTTAAATTTAATCTACTAGATTGTTTCTCATCCATTAGTTTGTACCCAACAAATATAGACATCTTCTTCAAGATTCAAATTTTACTTTGTCACTAAACACTAAGTATAGTTGATTTAATGGAAAAAAGACGTATCTTGAATTCAAAACCTTTAAATTTTAGTTATGTTAGTTTCTTTAAAGGAGATAAGTGTATATCCTTATGTAATCGTTCTTTGAACTTTAATGTGTTCAAAGAACGATTATCCATTCAATTTAAAGTTTCTATAAAAAATATAAAAAAAAATATATTGTCACTCTGATGACAAGATAGCCTCTTAATTCCTTTTTATGCTAGAGCACACTAAGATAATGATCCTCTTGACTTAGATTGGTTTAAGCAATTTGTATGTTGTATATGAAGTTCAGAATTCCAGTATCGTGATCATTAACCGTAAAAAATTCTCACATTTTCTGTTAGTTTTTTTTTTTTGTTGACAAAAGGGCTTAGCTTGCCATCAAAATTGAATGGAATTTATGAAAATAGACGTGATGCTTTATGCTAAATTCTGTTCTTTGTTTCGTTCTTAAATTCAAACAAGGACAGTTGTTAAGGGCGCTAAGTCTATCCCCACATGCACAAAGCTCCCATGTTAAGGGCACTTTCAAACTTGGTCATACGATCAAACCGAATTCTGAATTATTGCGACCCCATTCCCTTGTAAATTAGAGGGTTATAAAAAAATATATCATGTCTAATCTTCATTCAAGGATTCTATCTATCAAGAATTAAGGAGAATGTAAACAAATATTTTTAAGACATCAATAGGAAGTTAAAGGAGTCACTTTTGTATAAGAAAATGATATTTACCTCCATCCCTTATTACGATAGACATTAGCAAAATTTATCGATATTATGAAAAATAGTTGTAGTAATAAAATTGTTAGAAATGGATTACTTTTATAAATTTACCCCTACAATTATTGGTATTATAAAGAAAGAAAAATAATTTATGTTTTTCAATTATAAATCAAATACAAACGTTTTTTTTAAAAGAAATCATGTGGAAATTTTAAAAACCATCCTATGCCAGAGAACTACTTGTTTCGACACAACCCCAACTAAAATATATTTAGGCACACTCATACAAATACAAAAGAATTTAATTAAAAAAAATTAACTAATATCAAATGATGTGATTAATTACCTTTTTTTAAAACTTTTTAATTTGTGTAAATACGTTTAAACATTTTGAGATTGTGACTATGTAAGACTAACTCTTATATTAAGGGACACACAAAATGGAAAAGTGTCCTTAGCAAACTTTTATTTTGATCAAGTGACGTCTAATAAATCTATGTGCTTCTGCAATAATAAATAAATAAATAAATCTGTGTGCTTTGGAGACGTCCTTGAATAATCAACACAGGCTGCTGAGGATTTATATGCTAGAAAAATAATGTTTGTCAAACTCAATTTAAATTACAGTTGTGTTACTGGACCACAACTTACACAAAATGGAACACCATATACCACTTAGAGGACTCCATAACCACTTTATTTTATAAAAATATATATACTTCTGGCAATTTGTGAATATGTGACATAAATGGTCAATAACATACATAATAGTGTTTGTAAAAAAAAAAATACATATTAGTGGATAATGAAATAATAAAATTGGTTAATGACACACTCTTGTGTTTAAGTTATATATAATATTTTGAAATTGTCCAAAAAAAAGGACGGTGATCCATTTTGTGTCAAACTTTGTATTCCAATACATTTTTCTTTAAATTGATATATGCCAAAATCTCAAAAAGATATTATTAATTAACTCAAAATTTTTCCGCATTGTCATGCTCAAATATATTCATGTACACCCACCAACCCCATATTACTATAAATACTGGAGTTTTCTTCTAATCCTTATCATTCTTTCTTTTTTAATCGACAAATATTATTAAACGTCATTCCCGCAAGACGCAAGGAATGGACGAAACAAGATACAAATGGTGCCGCATATAAACAGTACACCATAACCACCTAAAAACACCACTGAAGATAAATCCACCGCATATTGATTAAACTCATAACACCATGCTTTGAAAATTCATCCATAACCCCATACTATAACAGAAACCAATTCCCCACCCGCAACTACCGGAGAAAACTCATAACATAACCATGTTGTACTGACCAGATCTAAATTGAAGTAGATCGTTCAACGCCCACACACACAACCACGGCGAGGCGGAATTGATCCAGATGAAACCAACATAAATCAAGATCCAGCAAAACAATACCAAACGCAACCAGATCTACAAGAACATAGACGCGACAATGAGGTTTCAGAGAACCAAAACCGTCGAGCACAGCTTCCGGACAAAACAGAATGCGGTTGGAAAACAAGTTTATCGATGAGCCACCACCAAAAGAGCAGGGAAGGGAGGCGGTGCGGGTGGATGACCACCGTCACACCACCAGCCACCACCGTCTACATCTTGTACGGCGAGATTTGGATCTAAGGGTCCGTTTGGTTCGCGAGTTTTGGAGGGGAGGGGAGGGGAGGGGAGATTTTTGAAGTGTTTGGTTCAATTTTTAGAAGGGGAGGGGAGGAGAGTAAATCTCTTTAAAATTTTATTGCATTGCCATAATTATCCTTAAATTAATTTCAAATCTCAATATTAACCTTGTAACAACTTTTATTATTATTAGATTATATTATTT